>Ga0131853_10022856_pt1 | contig 11298 bp, 4 predicted proteins | sample TergutLab28metaG_FD_92764 | JGI IMG/M metagenome (GOLD analysis project Ga0131853, IMG submission 92764) | Labiotermes labralis P1 segment gut microbial communities from Petit-Saut dam, French Guiana - Lab288 P1 (version 2) (version 2) | ecosystem: Host-associated > Arthropoda: Insects >...
GTGGCAGTGGTTATTTTACATGTAAACAAAACATGAAATTGGTTACTACTAGATTTAAGTCTGGAGGGCTACATGAGAAGCATGTAGTGGCAACTTGGAATGTTGGGAACCATCTCAGCATTTTCTTATAGACGCAGGGAAATCAAGAAAAACCTGTGTCGAAGTGGCCGGTCGCAGGACCTTCTGAATACTGAATTCTAGCCAAGAGTCCGGCATCTAAAAAAAACAGCAATGCACACAGTACAACAAATACACATAAGGTAACTACAACAATACGCACGTCCAACCAACAACAATTACACACAAGACCACTTAAAACTAGCAACAATACACACGAGGAAAATTAGAATTTTACAACATTTACAAAAGGTAAAAACACCCAAGCAAGAGAGTACTGCGTACAGCTTCTTGTAATTTTTTTTACTATTATTAATTCACTCACACTTTCACCCCTGGCCTGAGGATGGTCTAGGATGGGACCGAAACATGTAACCTTGCTAGGATGCTGATGATCGTATGCTATTGTTGTGTTCTGACGGAATACATGATCTGATTTTATTTTGAGAATTAAAACACAGCGGGATGTCTTGTATTAAAACAATTTTATATAGAGGTTTATGTTTCAACAATTAGATTCCATTTTTGTACCCAAAAAGTACACTTTCAATACGCAAGTTTTCCACAGAAATTTAGATTTATTTACAAGGATCCAAAGACACTAAGCGTTTGAAGGCAAGTTGTCTAACCTTATTGAAAACAGTGTTCGGTGACCGGATCTGTGCCCCGTGATATTTCTGTCACGTCCAGCAAAGCAGGGTCTATATCTGCCCTACCAGCCTGAAGACGGAGATATGCCCAATCTCCGAAATCTTGTCTTACATAATGAAGCCAGACGATGGCTACTGTCCAGAACATCGGTCTGTGTCCTTAACAAACTTTTCTGTCTACATATACAGGGAGTTTTTTTTGCTGGGCTGCTGAACACTGCAGAGCAGGTAACATCTACGCCGCTCCACAGCGAATATTCCGGCTACCACATTGCAATTTCTATCAGAGCAGTTAACGTTGCCTTGTTCATTTGTACGTGAAATACTTAAAATGTTTCCGTAGGGTTTGTGTTTGAGTGGTGTGCTACAATTCGGAAGGTCGCTGGTTCGATCCCAGCTGGTGTCATTTGATTTTTCATTGACATAAAATCCTGATCGCACTATGGCCCTGGGGTCGACTCAGCCTCTAACAGAAATGATTACCAGCAGTATTTCCTGGGGGTAAAGGCGGCCGGTGCGTAAGGCTGACAACCTACCACCATCCTGTGCCGTTGTCACGAAATCTGGGAAACATAACTTCCTGGAACCCTCTGGGCCTGTCCAGGCCTGTAATGGGACTGCTTTACCTTTTTACCTTCGTGTTTGATATCACTGTCTGTAGTGATGTGATGCTGTGTAGCTTGGTAACCGCGTTTTCCGGAAAATGTGATGGTTACTCATTAAACCGGCAGCCGGAATAGCTCAGTCGGTTTAGCGACTCGCTACGGGCTGGACAATTAGCGTTTTGAGCGCCAGTGGGAGGCGAGATTTTCAGCACCGTCCAGACCGACCGCGAGGCCCAGTCTTGCTAATATACAACAGGGACCAGTCTTCCTTCCCGGGGACGAAACTGTCGGGGTCTAGCGTTAACCATTCACCCTCATCTACCCCTGCCCGTGCCTTCATTGTAGGATATAGGGTGATAAAGAAGGTAAAGGTAAATTTCACCCTAGACGGGCCACGAAGGCCCAGAGGGGGAGTAGAGGTGTAGCTCTACTCTTTCTTTAACCTCGACTCTAGATGGAGATGGGTGGTCAAAGTCACGCCCCGGCCGCTTTACCCCCGGGAAAGATCTGGTGTACCCATTGTATAGGAGGCTGGGTGGGCCCCAGAGCCAGTCAGGACGGGTGCGGAAAATCTCGCCCCCCTCCACCGGCTTTCGATCCCCGGACCGTCCAGCCCGTAGCGAGTCGCTATACCGACTGAGCTACCGAGCCCACATGTTGTAGGGTGAAGTTTACTTTTTTTACATTTAGCTATCAAACTTCAAGGAGCTCAACCCAGAAGGTCGTGATTTTTAATTAGTTGTACAATGAGGGTATATGAGAACTTGTTGCTAATTAGAGTATTTGGGTCGAGGCTGCATGAAGTGACACACGGTGTAATAGAAACTGAAGTGTCATGGCACCAGTGCTGTGTGCATATTCAGAGTTCATATATCTACCTACCACCGGCGCTATATGACCTTAGCAAGTGACACTATCGCTAACAAAACACCAACAAAGAAGCAAGTGCACCAATACCTCACCCAGTGCAGTGAACAGAATATGGGGTGGATGACCAAGCCATCAGAGCTCGATTCCAGATAAAAGAGTAAAGTGCACCCTTGTACAGGCACTGAGGCTCTGTACAGGCCATACGACCCATTGGGGGAGAAGAGGTTTAACTCTACTCTTTCTTGACCACGGCACTAGAAGGGAGCGAGGGATCAGCGTCACGCCCCGGCCGATCTTTAACCCCGGGAAAGACCCGGTACACATTGTACAGGAGGCTGGGTGGGCCCCAGGGCCGGTCTGGACAGGTGCGGAAAATCTCGCCCCCCCCCACCGAGATTCGATCCCCGGACCGTCCAGCCCGTAGCCAGTCGCTATACCGACTGAGCTACCCGGCACACTCGATTCCTGATAGCGACAATAGATTTTTCTCTTCCTCACAGCGTACAGACGAGCTGTGAACTCACTCAGTCTGCTATCCGCCTTGTACCTTTTTCCGGGTGCGTAGTGGCTGGAGCGTGAAGCTGAACACTCAGTTTTATCTACTGCCGAGTTTCGGAATATGCAGAGCTAGGCCAGCCTATTTTCTCGCCAGGGTCGGTTTAACGGCATCACACCCTGTGCGGCTCAGAGGATTCCCATTTTCCGGGTGGGGCCCCGGGAGGGGCAGCGCAAGTAATAGACTAAGTTCACACTGTAGCATGCCGTGAAGGCAAAGTGCGGTAGCAGAGGTACAGCTATACTCTTTCTTTAATCTTGGCGCTGGGTAGGGGTGGGTAGTTAACGCCACTTCTCGGCCGCTTTACCCCCGGGAATGACTCGAAACACATTGTATAGTAGGCTGGATCGGCCCTCGGGCCGGTCTGGAGGGGTGCGGGAATTCTCACGCTAGCAGGGATTCGATCCCCGAAACGTCCAGTCCGTGACTGCGTTGAATATTTTGTGTCAAATGTATTTTGTAATGTAAATGGTTACATTGTTTACCTGCTTTTTCCAGTTGTATCCGTTGCGGACCCGATGAGGAACGTATCTTAGATGTTGTTCCCAGGGATGACGGAGCTCATAACTCTGGTTAAGATGGGGAGTCGGGCAGGTCGCACACACTCTCAATAATCCCCAAGCAGAATATATTGGAGTTTTATTGTGCAAGATTATAGAGTAATTGCATTTACAACTGAAACGTATCAGTGACAATTCTCGCCAGTGGACTCTTCATTACCGTTAGCACTCACTGACTGTCCAGCCTCGTACTCTGCTGCTCAGACACAGTTCGAGCTACGCAGCAGACTTCTTCCGAAGAACAAAGCAACTATTGTTACATGTGTTGCTCCACACACTGCTCGCGCGATACACTTACCTAGTCCAGTTATAAACAAAAGAAATCGAAGGAAATTATATTCCTCCCATGCCTGGTCTTAAGAGAGGCTAGAACTAAGCACCAGTAAATTTAGCTTATGACTAACATACAGTACCTGTAAGAATGCTAAAAGAAAACCACAAAAAAAATCGTTGTGTGTCAACTACACAACAGTCCATTCAAGACGACACACAGATAGGGCGTACAAATTTATTTTTGAATTATTACATTTAGTAACAAATATACACTGAAACATTTTTACCAAATTAAGCCTCATTTAAAAGTTATGATGTGACGGTAAACGTGCCCTTGCCTCACTGCTTATTAACACAGGCGAAGACTACCTTAAATGGTCACTTCGAAGACGGAAGAAGCCCTAACGATAATACTAAAATGTATGTTCAGGAAATTGCTTTTGAACTAGACAGAAATTTTGGATCTGTGATTCTCACAAAGATACAAACAGTTATACCCTACCAACATAGAGTTTTTCTTAACTCGATTTATATCTTTGTGGCAGTCGTAACAATAATATAGAAAAAAACACTGTCGATTGCTCAGAACTTGAAAGGAAAATATTGCGGAAAATATATGGACCAGTGAAAGAAAACGCATTATGGAGAATTCGACGAAACGATGAATTAGAAGTTTTAATTAAGGAGGAGAATATTGTCAAGTTCATTAAATGGCAAAGAATACGATGGCTTGGTCACATAGAAAGAATGCAAGACACCGCAATTCCAAAAAAGATGTACGGAAAGCTGTATGCAACAAGACGAAGAGGAAGACCAAAAATGAGATGGCTGGATGACGTATCCACGGACCTGAGAAAGATGGGAATGAACGAATGGAGAGACAGAGCAAAGGATTGAGAGGCCTGGAGGCGTGGAGGCCAAGGCCCACCCCGGGCTGTAGCGCCACTGAAGAAGAAGATTGCTCAGAACAAAATTCCCTCAAATACTTTCACTCAAACACTGCAATATAACCAATACCCGTACACAGCCTAAATTACCCTTTAGTATATAGTGGTTAATTGTAATGAGATATTATTAAATACAAGGGGGTCCGGTAGCTCAGTCGGTATAGCGACTGAGCTACGGGCTGGACGGTCCGGGATCGAATCCCTGTGGGGACGAGATTTTCCGCTCGTCCAAACCTGCCTTGGGGCCCACCCAGCCTCCTGTAAAGTGGGTACCGGGTCTTTCCCGGGGGTAAACTGCGGCTGGGTCGTGCTGCTGGCCACTCACCCCCTTCTAGTGCCGCGGTCATGGAAGAGTAGAGCTATACCTCTACCCACCCGCTGGGCCACACCGGGCCTGTAACGGGAACACTTTACCTTTACCTTTATTATCAAATACAAACGACTTAGAGTGCAGTAATTCTTGTTAGTGTGTTTGGTTATTATGTGTTGCCTGGCGATGGCCCATTTAGGCCGAAACACGTTGTAAGCAAAAGCTTCTTATATGAATAATAAACGTCCTTAGTTGTGACGGACGGTGCTTTTTCTACATTGCAAATTAAGAGTTCTTCGACTCCCAGCAATCTCCTCCCACACGCTGGTTTAAATTACCAGTCAACACCACATCATATACTAAAAGGCTATAGTACTGAGTGACAATGAAGTTTAGTGTCTTATGGAATGTGACGCCGGTAGCCAGGTAAAGATGTATGGATTTTTCAGATCCAAGTCTGGCTATATACAGCGTGCAAGAGTTGGAGAGTGTTCTGTTTTGAGCATGGTGGCAGTACATTCTTCCGAAACGTCGGATTTTTAAGTCAGACTACACTGCGTCACATTCCACAAGTCGGTATTCTTTACAGATTGAAATGGGAGGTGATCATGCACAATGGCGGATTGGAAAACCTCACTTTAAAAGGAAACCCTTATAGTTGTATTAAGTGGAGCTTTCTTAATTCTGGTGCGGTATTTTCATTACAACATTTATGGATTTTTTTTTAAATGATCAGAAACTCTTTGTCTATAAAACAGGTTTCGCAGCAATTAATCCAGAATAAGTTGCATGTTTGTATTCAATTCCATGAATGAGATAACTTTTATGTGTGATGAATACCCTCACCGAATATGAAAGTCCATTTTGTCTTTCTCGTAGTTTCCGCAGGAAACAGTAGATGGCAATGTCTATTCAGCCTTCTACGTAACACATTCGCTCTCGCCTTAGTGACAGATATAATTCACTTTTATGTATGGAATTTTCTCCGTTATTTCAAGTGGGTTGTTATGGGGTTAATTGATGCCAAAACTGTGATTCACCGCCCCGATATTTGAAACTTTAAATAACTGGCCTAAATTATCTGGAATAATAACACGGAAGTTATATTTATTGAACCTCTGGGAGGATGGTAGTAAGGTTCCCTTTCATATAGTAGTTGTAAATCGAGTGAGTGGTTAGTGTTATCCAATTATGGAATATGATGAAACAGAGAAGCCAATTCGTTGCACACCACTTTTATCACTATTTCATTTCTTTGGTTTTTGTTACAAGATAAGTGCCAAGCCTCGTTAGATTAATTAGGAATTTTAAAGAGGAAATTTCTTTTAATGACTTAATTACTAGAACCTAACGTATGTGTTATTAGAGGTACAAGGACAAACTACCATGCCTTTATAACGTAGGCTAAGGATGATGCTCATAGGCAGCTAAATCAGCTTCATATGTATTTGGAATAAATTTTGATGAGAATAGTTACATTTTTCCCCAATATATCACGTCCGTAAATATGTAACTGGATACGTTTTTACGGTGGGAAGTTCTTAGCACCTCGCCCAACCCCCAATCTGGAGGACAACCCCTTGTCGGCTGTCCGCGACTGCTTATTCAATATATTCGCATCTACCCTCCGTATTGGAGGCCGTTCCTCCATCCGCAACCTGAGGACGCCCCATGCCGTGGTGACAGGGACCCACTCATCACACATTAAGATGGAACTTCAGGAAGTAGGATGTAAGAGTATGGACTAGATCGAGCTGGCTCAGGATAGGGACAGGTGGCGGGCACTTATGAATGCAATAATGAACCATAGGGTTCCATAAAATGCAGGGAATTTCTTGATTAACTGAAAACCGGTTAGCTTATCAAGAAAGACTCTGCTGCATGGAGTAAGTCAATAAGTCTGTAGCTTGCATATCCAGTAAAGTAGTAATTTTGAACTGTTCTGCAAGGATCATATTTTTTTTAATGGACCAGTGAAAGGGTAACTTGTGTAAGCCGTAGCTTAAAACATGAAAGTCAAATTTCCCCATTGTAATTCTGAAGGAATTTGTACTAGGGTAAAAGTAAAGGTAAAGTGATCCCGTTACAGGCCCGGTGTAGCCCAGAGGGTGGGTAGAGGTATAGCTCTACTCTTCCATGACCGCGGCACTAGAAGGGGTCAGTGGTCAGCAGTACGCCCCGGCCGCACTTTAGTCCCGGAAAAGAGCCGGCACCCATTTTACAAGAGGCTGGTTGGGCCCCAGGGCAGGTCTGGACGGACGGAAAATCTCGTCCCCACCGGTTTTTTTTTTTGTAAAAACTGTCTTTATTGGTGCTTATACGTTACAGAGTCAACAGGTTTACTCATGTTCCTTACTGGTCTCTTTGTGGCATACTCTACATAATGTCACTGTCAGCCGTGATGAGTCCATGAGGTAATGGGAGATGTTATTGTCAAAGATGTACGGTGCCATACTATCACCTTTTTTTTCCGGTTTTAAACGAATCTGGTGCTGATGGGGAGAGGGGGGAAATTATAGCACATCCAGGTACCTTCCTACTGTGGGTGTCTTGGGTGCTTGGTGGTATTCTTTCCAGCGGGCTCGTTGCAAGAAGTCCATGTAGTCGTTAAGAGAGAGGCGTCGGTGTGTCTGGAGACGGTATGCTACTAGATGGGCTACGATCCATATTATCGCCGCCTGTCTTTGGGGGGGGGAGGCGGGCAGTGATGGAAGATCGGGCGTAGGGCCCATTCCCATGGTATGTGTGTGGGGTGTATGCGTAGTATTGCCGCTATCCTACTTTTTGTCCAAGTCCATATCACTGGGATTCGATCCCGGACCGTCCAGCCCGTAGTCAGTCGCTATACCGACTGAGCTATCGGGTCCATATTTACTAGATTAGAAAGTAAATATAAATGCCAGAAATTTAAGTCAGATCTCAAATAGGGATTTTTTAAATACTAAAAATTAATGTAGAGTTTGTCTGCTTATTTTGGTGTGCAGCTAAATTTGCAACGCGAATAAAAGTTTCGTGCTGCCCTGTAATACAGCTATTAGTTAGGTACTCGGTGTAAAGGTACCCAATGGCGAATCTGACTACTGAGCTGTATCTAGTACTACCTGCCACTTGTACGTTGTCTGTGTTAGGGTACTGAGGTCGAGCTATTTTGGACCACTCTATACAAAAAACACAAAATTTTGATCCATGGTAAGGCTCGGTCAGCACTGTGGTTAAGATAACACTAAGCTCGAGGTAAGCTCAGGGTCGAGGGCTTGGGTAGAATGCTGGTTTTCAAACTCCGCAATTCGCAAACGATACAAGAACATTTCCTGTGTAATGAAACCGGTAAAAATGATTTTTAAATAATAAATGACCTTGCATTCAGCTGATCGATATGGAAATGAAACCAACAGATACATAGATATTGAAGAGTAAAGGCTAAGGTAAACCAGTCCCATTAGAGGCCCGGAGGGGCCTAGAGGGTTCCAGGAACTTAAGGTTCCCAGATTACGTGACAATGGCCCAGAATGATGGTAAGGTTGTCAGCCTTAAGCACCGGCCGCCTTTACCCCCAGGAAATGCTCCTGGTACTCATTTCTGTTAGAGGCTGAGTCGACCCCAGAGCCGTAGTGCGATCGGAGGGATTTTATGTCTATGAAAAATCCACTGACACCAGCTGGGATCGAAAAAGCGACCTTCCGATTTGTAGCACAGCACCTTAACAACTGTGCTACCGCGGTCCCCCCCCCCCCATTATTATAAATACAGTGTGCCTCATACATGCATTTTATGCAATCCATGACCATCCACCAAACCGATTCGATATGGAGATGAAAAGAACAAAGGCCTATGAACATGTGTTTATAATATACTATAAGATACTCAGACATGTTTAAGTGTGTTTGTTGGTTTCTTCTGTGTATCGAATTTGGTGAAAATAACTTTGACATTCTTTAACCTACTCTGGTGATTTTCCTCCCCATCTTCGTGCATAATGTAGTCAGGGCTTATTTTTTCAAATAAATGTCCAGAATTCATAAGTGTAAATGCAGGGTTATTCAAAATGACTGTCGGGATAGAATTGTCCAGCGGTAATTTCGCACCAAATTCGGGAAAAACCACCATCTTACAATTCCATTCTAAGGTCGTATGCACAGTTTCAAGAAACAGGGTGTGTGTGTGTGTGTGTGTGTGTGGTGTGCGTGTGTATGGTGTGTGTTTGTGTGTGGTGTGTGTGTGTATGGTGGGTGTGTGTGTGGTGTGTGGTGTGTGTGTGTGTGTGGTGTGTGTGTATGGTGTGTGTTTGTGTGTGGTGTGTGTAGGTGTGTGATGTGTGCGTGTGTGTGGTGTGTGGTGTGTGTTTGTGTGTGTGTGTGGTGTGTGGTGTGTGTGTGTGTGTTGGTGGGGGGTGTGTGGGTGTGTGGTGTGTGTGTGTGTGTCTGGTGTGAGTGTGTGTGTGTGTGTGTAATGAAGCTGCACGGAGGGTGTACAGTATTAAATATTTACACTGAAAATTCATGTACAGTCTTACGCAAAATCTTTTTTTTTCCAGCTATGGTGTAATCAACAACACGCGCACGAGTAACTCTGACACACGCAAGGCAAGTGGCTGTGGCAGAGGAAATACTTTTATCTACATAAGAAGGAGTTGGTAAGGGCACACTTGAAGAAGATAGCAATGAACACCGTACATAACACTATTTTACGACTACTTTTATGTTCATACCGTGCATATTGAATAATAAATCTCCTCATCGTTGCACCGTGCATTTCGTAGAATTTCTTTAATTATCAACCAACAAATGCACTTACATAAAATAACACATTAAAACACTTAAAATCGCTCTGACATGTTTCGATCTTAAGATCATCCTCAGGGAGCTACGTTGTTCCTTGCTAAAGTCATTTTAAAAACATTCACAGAATAATTCCCTTATATTAACAGGGTGTTGTGGCAGCATATCGTGTTGTGTAAGAGTACGTTGTTAGGAATGCGTCTGGCTATGGTGTGCGTCGTGTGTTACGTAGTGAGAGACTGGCCAGAATGCCCTGCTACGGATGTAGCAGGACATTCTGGCAAATCCTTAGCAGGACATTCTTCGCAACATAACATTACACAACACGGCATGCTGCCACAACACCCAACTTGTACAACGAAATTAATCTGTGACTATTTCTAGTCTGATTTTAGCAAGGAATATATAGATCCCTGATGATGGTCTTAGGACCGAAACATGTCGCAGAGTTTTTAATGTTTTAATGTGTAAATTTTATAAATTTTATATATGTGCAGTGGTTGGTGGAATTATTGAGTAATGCGAGACTATTGTCATACAGCGTGCGAATTATGCCTCTAAATTCCTGCGTCTTGCCACCTGACATAATACGTACCTGACAGTCAGGCGATGGTAACTTGGGTACTCTTATCAATCTGTAAATGTTCTTCGGTCCAAAATCCAGCTTCTTGATTGCGGTTGCGTCCATCGCACGGTGACAGTAGCCGTTAAACTGGCTCTTATCTGGCACGGCACTGGGTTATCGCTGAACTGATAACTCTTACAACGAAGTAACTTGACGTGAAGGACACAGTATTTATTGGTCCGCCCACAATGCTGCCTTTAAACGAGCACCACAAGTACCAACACCCGGCGTATATTTTGATTTCGAAAGATATCGGCATATTGGAATTGTTGCAATTAAAATGAGTCTGAAATACAAAGTTAGCGAAAAATCCCTACGCAACTGTGCACGAACGGTGCTACACCTTGCTGTAAGTGATGTCAGGATGTCGATGTATACAGTCACTTGCCATTGTTCCACCTGCAGATTCAAACTTTGCTATACCTACAACACAAAAACCCCTGATACCTCTTTACTGTGGGCCGGGTAGCTCAGTCGGTATAGCGACTGACTAGGTGCTGGACGGTTCGGGATCGAATCCCGGTGGGGACAAGATTTTTCGCCCGTCCAGACCGGCCCTGGGGCCTCCTGTAAAATGGGTACCGGGTCTCTCCCGGAGGTAGAGTGCGGCCGGGGCGTGCTGCTGACCACTTACCCCCTTCTAGTGCCGCGGTCATGGAAGAGTAGAGCTACCCTCTGGGCCAGCTTTACCTTTACTCTTTACTATACACCAACATATGAAAACATAAAAATTTATATTAAAATCACTCCGACATGTTTCGGTGTTAATACACAGTCTTCAGGGAGTTTACAGTTATGTTAGCTGAAGTTATGAATTGTTAAACTGATAAAATACAATATGGTGGTGTGTAGTTATGATAATATGTGGTAAATTGGAACCGGTTTACTGCGTACCACACACACACCACACACACACACACACATACACACACACCACACACACACACACACCACACACCACACACACACACACACACACACACACACACACCACACACACACACACA
>Ga0131853_10022858_pt1 | contig 11298 bp, 8 predicted proteins | sample TergutLab28metaG_FD_92764 | JGI IMG/M metagenome (GOLD analysis project Ga0131853, IMG submission 92764) | Labiotermes labralis P1 segment gut microbial communities from Petit-Saut dam, French Guiana - Lab288 P1 (version 2) (version 2) | ecosystem: Host-associated > Arthropoda: Insects >...
AATAAACATTATATTAACAAAAAACCAAAGACTTCTCCGTCTACGTCTTATTAAAACCAAAAAACCCCACCACCCCCATACAAAGAACTGGAAATGTGGGGGGGGGGGGGGGGGTGGGGGGGGGGGGGGGGGGGGGGTAGGGGGTCCTGGCATTTTTGTACAGATTTAAAAAAATGTCATCCACATATTCTACTTACATACTTATACTGCAGATGGTTTTTATTTCTGTTACCCATGTGTTAGAAATTAATGAACATGGTTTATTATTTATTTGCTTAGATCTACATGAGGAAGTTACTTGAATAAAACAGGATAATTGTTCGGTTGAAGAAAATACAACACTATGTCTTAAATCAGTCTCTCAGTTTCCCACAATAATACGAAAATATAGGGACATTATTTTTTCTGACAATTTTCATTAGTCACTTTCTGTCAGCTTGCTTAACTTATAAAAACTTACATGTGCCATGAACAATAATGTCACATGTGATGCACATCTGGGAGCCAAAGGAAAACATTTCTAGCACTTCCTGGAAATATGGCAAGTAAGAACCTAATATTAACTGCAAAACATTGAACTAAAACATGCTGACCCTGATTCAGGGCAGAGTGGAATAGCAGTGAGCACTGCGCTACCTGAGAACTGCACTCGTCTTTCTCGCTGCGTAATAAACCAGAAGAGCGCAGTTCTCAGCTATTTCGCTGCAGAAGCTTGAAATCACACTGCACTATCTGTTGTCACATGAAACGTTCTGGGGGAAGATGGATGTGAGCTGTAATGTAAAGTAATGACCCTGTACTGCCAGTGAGACATGTCAGTCTTTGTCCTGCTGAGATAAACAATGTAAGTAAACATGCTTCACGTATAAAAACCCTGATAGTTGTGAAAGAGGAGCATCTGATATGTGTGGATTTAAGAAATTAAAACAGGGAAGCTGGAACACGTTGAGTCAAGTAATCTGGGATGTGATGCTGCAGCATTGGCCAAGCAGCTGCCAACATTTTGATGGACAGTTGTGCATGTTGAGGATCAAGCACCCCAAGAAGAATTCTTGTTGGGAACTGCTTGCTAAATGACACATCACCACATCCCAGAAGACTTGAGTCTTCAGCAGCACCTGTGACAACCTCAGCATGAAGTGTACCGTGTACTGCAAAGATAAACTCAGAGTAGAGAAACTAATTGTGTGTATCAAGTTTCTAGCAACATGATGCTGCTATATCACAGGCAACAAACTTAAAATTATGACACCCATCCATGAAGGAGATAAAAAAATTCATTGAACATGTTAACATAAAGTATAATAAGATTCAATCAAACAACAGGCTTGTTTGATCTACGCTGAATGCTGTATATTCAAAAGTAACAAAATGAAAGTAATGGAATGCCCGTCTGTAAATAACAAGAACTTTTTCCAAAAGCCAGTGCTGCTTAATTTTGCAATTGGTGGCCAAGTTACTTGTAATCTGGTCACACAGACTGTGCAATTCCCAACAGAAGCTGTGACACAGTCAGCATACTCTGAACAATGCGGCAAATGCCTGGACTGGCACAGTGTGTCCAGCCTGAGAAGTATTACAAAGGAACACTGACAGTTGCTGTGCAAATAACATATCAGTCTTCATTGTCATGGCCGTTATAACCTGAGATCACACTCTGTTTCTGTGTCTGAAGTGCTTCGTCTCAGCTTAACCCTTCGCACTGCAGTTAGTTTGCACTGCTACTCATTTAACACTCAGTTTTTTTCATCCCTGTTTTCCCTACACACACTTGGTCATGGCCTGCAAAAAAATATTTATGGCCAGACTGAAACAGAAGTTGGGAGAAAACTGCAGTGACTGCCCCAGCGTACAGTCTTTCAACTTTGTCAGCTGTGTATGACATCTCAGAGGTCCTCAATCAGTCAAGTGCAGAGGGTCATTGTGCTCTAAATACATTACCAGAGCTGTTATTTCATAATAATGCTGCTATATGTAGAGGAAAGTATCCAGTATGATTACTGTGTCAATTGTGACTTTGTGGGTTTCAGATATATAATTATGCAACTGTGATGACTAAACTGATCTGTTGGGATAAAACAAGTTGGTTCATTTGCACATGTTGTTGTTGCTGCTGCTGCTGCTGTTTGCCACAAACATTACAAATCTGTATTTTAGTCATATACCCTTAATAATTATTTACAATTCTTCATCACCATTGTTCATAGTGGATGCTGGTACTTGGTCAGTCAACATGTCAGCATTCTTGATAATGCGGTAGTAGAAGTTCACAGCCTGATGGTAGTGCTGGATTGATATGCGCTCATTATTTCCATGATAGCGGCTGACATCTTCCTGCATGACAACAGTTGGCAGAAACCGATACAGATTTTTGGTGAAGCTCAGGTACCACCGTGTGTCAGTGTTGGCAATGAAGACAGCTGCATGGATAAGAAATGCAATGACATACAAGCTGAAATGTATGAAAATGTCCTTCAGTCAAGCCTGTCTTAAAACCTGAAATCTGGCTGAGACACAAGTTTTGTAATGTGCACCCCAAAACCACAGTATTTAAGCCCTTGTGTCAGCTTTTAAATGGCTGGCCACAATGCATGCAATGAAAATTTAGATGGTCTGCTGCATTGCTTGTGGTGACCGTTTAAGTCAGCAGCACAGTGACTCTTGTAATATGCATCTTCTTTCAAACTGAAGGCCAGAAACACAATGTTATTTATAATAAACAGTTGTCTGAAGATAATTAAATGATGCAGAAAGACTGTTCCTTGCCATGTGTGAAAAACAATGAAGAGAAATGCTAGAGGTAATGAGAAAATTGTAGGCAAGGTGCATAATTACAATGATAAAACACATAGTCTCACATCTCAGCCAAAGTTCCCACACAGTTGATTAGTGGTGCCAGTGTATTTTATGAGACCACAGATTTTTGGAGAACTTAACAGACATACTAGCTGTAAGTAAATGTCAAGGAGTGTTCTATACAGCAGTGGTTTTTAACCTTTATTGCAGCTTGCACCCCTTTGGCTCTCTAAATATTCCCTCAAACCCACATCATAAATTGTTAAAGTGTGTGAGTTTTTTAAACCAAATGTATAGTGCAAGTATAAAATGAAAGAGACAGACATAAATATTTATTTTAACTTCACAGTCAAATTAAAACCTGGCTTGTCTTGCACTCCCAGAAAGGGTACCTCACACTCCAGGTTAATGAACATGATATAGAGCAATTGATAATGGCTCTTCTAAGTATGGATAATTAAAAAACTGGCTCCCTTGATATTAAAGATGTTTTTATTTCATTATTTTTTATTTATCTGTATTTTTGTATTAGTTTTGTATGTAATACTTCCAAGGTTATGCCAACCTTCCATCCAGAAATTCACTTTACTTCAGATGCAGTGCAGTATAGAGACAGTACTGCTAAATGTGAGATACAAGTGTAGCACAGTGGTGCTGACAAAGGCTTAAGTCTTGTGGGATATGACTTCACGTAGGTCAGTACATGGCACTGCGTAGGTCAGTACATGGCACTGCGTAGGTCAGTACATGGCACCGCGAAGATCAATATCTGACACTGTATAGGTCAGTATGTGGCACCGCAAAGGTCAATATCTGACACTGTGTAGGTCAGTACATGGCACCACAAAGGTCAATATCTGACACTGCGTAGGTCAGTACATGGCACCACATAGATCAATATCTGACACTGTGTAGGTCAGTACATGGCACTGGGAAGGTCAATATCTGACACTGCGTAGGTCAGTATGTGGCACCGCATAGGTCAATATCTGACACTGCATAGGTCAGTATGTGGCACTGCGTAGGTCAATATCTGACACTGCGTAGGTCAGTACATGGCACCACATAGGTCAGGATATGACAATGTCTAGGTCAGTACATGACATTGTGTGGGTCAGTGCATCTTTCCAGCCACATTAATGATTAGGAATACAGTATTTGTATTGCAAGTTTTGAGGCTTGCACAGCAGTGCATATGAGGATTACTTGCTGAATGGTGTACCCTGACATTGCCAGCAGTATGTTCCTCTGAAATGCCAGCAGATTTCTACCAAACAGTCAGCAGCACAGCCAAGAATGTGATAATTGCAGCAGCTGTATTATTTTCCCTAGGTTACAAATCAGATATTCATACACTTTGTTTTCCATTATGGGATTTGTACAGGGTGACCAGGAAGTCACCATGTAGGTCTGTATGTGCGCACCATGGGCCATGTAAAGTGTGGAGTTTGAAGATGGTGTGTGGCGACACTGTCAGTGCTGTGTGCCGTGGTGTGCTGTCAGTGGCAGACTGTATGCACATACCACTGTGCATAATCAGTTAGGTATTGGTACAGCAAATTCTTAGCCTCCTGTATCCTGTATAGAGTATCAGTGCTACATTTGATTGAAGTTATCCGATGTGTTAAGAGTTTAAATATTACAATAAACATTAAAAGTTGGGATCCCAAACATTTGTGCAGTGTTCACTGACTGGATTCTAAAGAAGGTCCGATGGTGACCCTATGAAGGGTCGAAACATGTAGCATCCGTACAATAAATGATGTGTTTGACATATAGTGTCCTTATACTTTTAATCAGTGCTACAGTACATATCATTAAGTTCAGTGTACATGGTGCTATATCTTGTGTTCTTTCTTGCATATTGTATCATGTTCAAATTGGATGAGAATCTCATTGTAGAAGTAGAATGCAAGAAGATGTACATGTGGTTATGTGGTTCACTCATTGTACTGTACATGTGGTTATATGGTTCACTCATTGTACTGTACATGTGGTTATGCGATTCACTCATTGTACTGTACATGTGGTTATATGGTTCACTTATTGTGCTGTACATGTGGTTATGCAGTTCACTCATTGTACTGTACATGTGGTTATGTGGTTCACTGAATGTACTGCATATGTACTCAGAGACGGTGTCATCTATATTTATGAGACATTTGCCATAATCAGTACTGCAACAGACAGAAGGCCATGTCCAGAACACTGCTGTGTGAATTGGGGCAAAGGGTGGAGCTTTGGAAACTAACAGTTCCTCAGCTAGTCAAGAACTGCCCCATACTTTTGGTACCCAGTTCATTGTGCATGTCTCTTTTCACCGTATGTGCCACGTGCCCCACTCATCTCATCCTCTCTGACCACCCAAATACTCCTTGGTGAGAAGCCTTGCATTATGAAGAATCCTCCAGTCCCCTTTTTGTTCCACCTCTTAGACTTGAGTGTCTTCCTCTGCACCCTGTAATGCCCTCAGCCCTTGTTCTTCCCTTCATGTTACAGAACAGTTTTATGCCCTCCTACAGTACAATCCATTTAATGTGGCTACTGATAATTCAGAAATCCTGACAGTTTGGCGCTTGAGGAAAATAGCCCCAAGACCAGATATGTGTAATTTGTGACTGGAAGTTTGGCCATTGGTAATTTATGCCAAGACTTGTACTGCTTACAAGACGAAACACGTAAAACTTATGGTTCCTCAGTAACTTGAGATAATTAGGGGCCTTGAAAGTGGCAAAAGATGACGTGTGGTTGTGGCTTCATACAACTTTGGATCATCAACTGTGGATGATACAAAGAAATAAAAGTATGAATTATGACAGTTTGTGGCATCAAGTGAAACTGTGAGGGATGTTTTCAAAACCACATGAATTAGTACAGTTGGACAAGGTGTTTTAGTAACTGACAGCAAAGCATTTCAAAGGAAAATCCATAACTGGGCCTCTGATAATTGATAGAGCTAAGTGTTATTATGATGGAATGGAAATATCTGACAAGTGTACATTCTTTGAGGGCTGGCTGCAAAATTTAGGTACTGTCTGCCCTTTGACTTATAGATTAAAGGAATTCTACTGTAGAACAATATCCTATATACATTAAACATATTATTAAATACATTAAAATGTTCTACATCGTTAAAGTGCTACTCAGACACAGTTCTCTTACTTAAACTGTGTGGGAACTCATAGTGAGGCCTGAATTCTCAAGGAAGTAAGACACACAAACAAACATCTACTTTCATTTGCAGTTCAAATACTACTAAATACTGTAAGTGCACAAATGGCACTGTTTCTCAAATGAAACACAGTGTTATCACCAACTTTATAGAATGAGCACAGTCAGTCATTTTGTGCTGTGTATATATTTACCAGGAACAACCACAGCATCTGTGAACACCTGTTTGATACTAACTGCCACCATCTGAAAGGGAATGCAGTCCGGACCAAATGGAGATATGGGATGTGCCTCTTTGGAGGCCTTCACACGGATGTTTACTCTAGGATCTGAGATGATTTCACGATCGTATGCAATCACCTCAGCCACTCTCTGAGAGGGATGAACACGGTGGTTTATTACTGCCTTAGCTGATGGTGGAACCACATTATCCTGAGAGAGCAACAAGATGTTGATTTCAGATGCTAGTATATTGTTGCAACAAACAAGAGGAAGCTAACCACTTGTAAATGTACACATTCTGATAGACACTGAACAAAGAAACACCAAGTACATAAAGTATTTATGTAATTATTTAACTTATTACTAGTAATAATGTTTGGCCCTTTAAACACGAAGTCTAACCAGAATTACATGTAAAACTTCAGTTTCCACCATGCAATGAACACACTGCATCTGTGTTATAACAACATAGGCAACGTGCCAATAACGTAATACTGAGGCGTGTTTGTGTAACTACTGTTGCCATGGAACAGCAATAAGTGTTAAATATTATGGCTGTGTCTGCACTGTTGCATCATTTCTGGGTCATATTGTATTGTCAACTGTGGCCTGTCTGGCTGTGCTGTATTTTTCCACATTATCTCATAAATGGCACAATTTTCAGAAAAATATTATTAATTGTAAAAATGTGTATTTTATTCTCTCTACAACTTCCACTAAAACATTTATCATTCTAACAAGAAATCAGTGAGATATTACCATAAATGTACATAAATCTTCATGTAAAGCACCAGTAATTCTTCAGCAGATGTTAATCAAACTTGAATTTTCTCAACAGATTTTAAAAAAATGCTCAAATATCACATTTTTTGAAAATTTGTCCAGTGGCAACTGAGTTTTCCCGTGTGAACAGGCAGGCAGACAGAGAGATAGATATATGGACAGATATGACAGTGATAATAGCAGCTTTTCATAATTCTGCAAATGCACCTTTAAACCAGTCAGTTAATGCTGTGTAGGGAAATAATCGCTGTTTGTCCTCAGATCCACACAAAATACATAAATACACTGTGTGGGCAGAATGTAGAATTGTTGAATGTTAAACTGGTGATACATAAAGTAACCACTGGGCTTTAAATTATTAATATGCTGCTCTAAACAAATCTACCACTTGCATTCAGAAATTGCACTTAACATATCATGGTATCACACTTCTGTAACAGGGTCTATGATGCTGATATAAAGCAACAAATGAAGTTAATTTCTATCACATATCACGGACCACTGCATTTCCTTCTCACCTTCATGTAATGCCTCCTGAAAAGATGGTAAACCTTGTTTATTAAATATGCGTAGGTTGCCCTCTTCCAATGTATACGTGCCCATTATATAGTCAAATCCACGGTCAAATGATACTGTTTCATGTGAGACATGGTGTTATTTCATGCTCTGTATCTCTCTCACATCTGGAGTGTCACACACATACCTTGATTCCTCCATGAAACAATGTGATGGCAGTGGTAGTGCGAACAAAGGCATTAGTGACAGGCACACGCTCCATTTGTCGAGCCATCAATCCAGAAAAGAGCCACATGTTGTTATAGAGAAGGCGATAAAAGAACGAAACCTAAGAGGACAGCAGATTTAAAAATTACTGTCACCGGAAGAATGACACTAGGATCCTGTGACTGCAGTGAATCTCAGAACATCATTCTACACCATATCACAGTTTGGATTAGTCTGAGCTAAGGGAAATCAGGAATATACTTACTAAGGATTCTCACTGTGATAGGTCATGAACGAATGATAGTTTTCTAAAAATGCTTATCTCTGAACTTTCTAAAATAAACTCAGCATAAAAGATGGAATATAAGTGTTAAATATTTCGGAAATATTACCGTAAAGATTTCAGCAATCAGGAAGTCAAGGACTTTCCCATTTTAAGTCAACATGAATAGCATCTAGATTACCATTTTAAGCCATTTTGACAGTTATGTCATGGCAACAATTTACAAGCACACATCCCTGTACATTTAACAGGGATATTCAGCAGAAGGAAGTGTTATTGACACTGACATCTGCACTGTTCACTGTCAGTACATGTCAAATAAAATGAGATCTCATGTTCAAGATAGTTTCTGTTTGTGTATCCTAGCAGTGGTGCTACAATTTTGCATGACAGGAACTGTTGGTAGAGTTTTCCCAGTATCATAACAAGGGTGCTAGTTTACGTTTTCTGTGTGTGTGTGTGTGTGTGTGTGTGTGTGTTTTAATGACACTGTCAATTGTCAAGATTATATAGTGTCAGTGACAGATGAGTGAATGGGTATGGAGAACTGATTGAATGATGCTGGCAGGGGAAAACTGTGTTTCTTGGATAAAACCTGTCCCAGTGCCAATTTGTCCACTATGAATCCAAAACAGACTGGCCTAGTATGGATCCATTGTCTGTGTGGTGACAGGCCAACAACTAATTGCCTGAGCCATGTCATGGCATGTGAATGGAATTGCCTCCAATTGATTTTCCCACCATAAAACTTGTGTAAAAAATGTACTAATCATAAGATAAATTTAATTTTGTCCTCAAACTCTGCTTGTAATATTTTTCTCAATATTCTGTGACAAACAGGACTATCCAGGCAGTGGGACAGGCATGTGACATCCCAACCAGCAAAAAAGTGATGCACAGTGTCACTCTGATTCACATCAGGTATGTGAACATTGGAGTCCTGATGTTTGTGACTAAATGGGACCCTTAAAGCTGTAAAGAGCATCCATTTCATAAACATTGGACTCAATTGTCATGTAGAGGTATATTAAAACAAAAAAAGTTACATATTTTGCATTTATATAATTTTCTAAATTATTAAAAAATTTTAAAAATAAACTCCAGTATGTAGCATGTAAAAACTGTACTGGAGTATAAGCATGGCTGAACGTACAGAGCAACATGTATGACAGGTAAGACATACCAGTGCAACACCTGGTCTACAGTTAGAGAATCACAGTGTATTTGCATTGCATTTGGAGGTTTATATGTGTAAAGCAATGTGCATGGTTACATTACATAAAATTGAAATAACAAGCACAATATTTTAACATGAAAGGCAGTTGGCCAGACCAAATGGTACACACATCATATGCAATCATGAGAACCAGCCTTAACTAGCACCTTCAGTAAGACATGACTACACAGCAATCATCCAGAAAGGGTTAATTGTGTCACTAAGTAAGAACTTACAAATGGACCAGAAAAAACGAAAGACGTTTAGGAAATATGTACCATTATTTGGATGTGATTATACTACTTACATGGGGGGCCAGATATTTGAAAGTTGCTGAATCAGGTCCTTGGCCAAGAAGTGACGGCTGTGGATTCTCCTCCAGTCGAGCAATGGCTGCTGCCAAGATGCCAATGGCTGACTCAGGGGGGGGGAAGCTGGAGTGACCCGGAGTACCAGAGACACTTAATTCAAGAGTTGCTGTACCTTTCTCCGAGATGCCAACCCTAACAAACAAGCAAAGAGTAATATAAGGGTGGTCTGTGGGGATGGACTGCAATCCCTTCACTTCCATATTATAATACTGGATGAATTAATGAAAATGCTGTAAATTTTCAAACTCACCAGAAGTGAAAGAGAGCAAAATACACTGACTATAATATGACACAACACAACACAACACAACAAAACACAACACAACACAACACAACACCTGTAGGCTGTCAAAATTGTAATTTGGTAATTCCTAGGATTGCTCTCTGTTTGTCTGTGAACTAAAATAATAAACCTGCAACGCATATGAACCACACACATGATATCAGTCAACATTAACTAACTCCATGGAGCAGGGCCCTTCTGGAGAAGCTGAAAGTTCCTCAGTTAGTCAAGAAATTCTTTGCATTTTATAGAACCCAAATGTTCACTGCCATGTTCACAAAAGCCCGCCACTTTTTCCTAACATGAACCAGATGAATCCAACGAATGCCACCGTCCCCCATCTTATTTCTTCAGTATTCATTGCATTATCCTTCCATCGATGCCTCTGTGTGTTCCAAGTGGTCCAAATCATTATAGCAGTTGTCATCTTGTTATAAATATAGTCATACTGAGGGTGAGAAGTACACATCCTTTCTTATGTACTGTTCATTGCCCTGATGATTGCAAGTGCCTGATTAATTTTTTGGTTATGAAGAATACTGTTTCAGCTTCATCAGTACTGTACCACTGAATGAAACAGGAAAATATTAACAAAAAGTAGGTATTGATTTAGAAGGCAGTGAACAGGAGCTCAAGGTACTAACACAGCACCTGCATGGAGAATGAGGAAAACCACGCAAAACTTCTATTATGGTAGGCATTACTGTGTCTAAGCTTCAACTAGATACTATAATAACGTTTCTATTATTGCTTTCATAAAAATCTACATGTACAGCATTTAGGCCTAATACTTTATATACATTGCAGGAAGAGGAAATTCTTATTGTTTTGTTATTAAGTAATTTGTTCTGATGTAATGTAATGTAATGTTATGTTATGTAACGTTATGTAATGTAAACAGATTAGAAGAGATTGTAAATGTAACTTGTGAAAATGCAAACTGATGTCTTGACACATACATGGCAATAGGCTTATCTGTTCCTGGAATGAGATTCTTGGTTAAAGGGAAGCCTTCATCAAGAACAAAATCTAGACGATCAACTCCCCGGGATTTCAGGGCTTTTGCTAGTTCTTGAGCACCACGTTTCCCTGAAATCTGTGAAAATACACACTGTTCAAAATGGAAATTACACAAAATAGATAAAACAAACCAATCATTTTAATTGTTACAGAAAGCAAAAACTGTATTTCAATATAGAAAATGTGTAATGCAATTATGAAAAAGTTATTCGGTGTTAATTCAACAATTCAGAATATTTATACCGAATAAAAATAATACACTGTACAGGTGTGTGCTGTAGTCAATGGGAAATAAGAGTGATGCTGTCTGTCTGTCTGAACAGAATGTAGCTACAGTAGCGCTGTGTGCTGCAGTCAATGGGAAATAAGAGTGATGCTGTCTGTCTGAACAGAATGTAGCTACAGTAGCGCTGTGTGCTGCAGTCAATGG
>Ga0131853_10022862_pt1 | contig 11298 bp, 6 predicted proteins | sample TergutLab28metaG_FD_92764 | JGI IMG/M metagenome (GOLD analysis project Ga0131853, IMG submission 92764) | Labiotermes labralis P1 segment gut microbial communities from Petit-Saut dam, French Guiana - Lab288 P1 (version 2) (version 2) | ecosystem: Host-associated > Arthropoda: Insects >...
CACCATATTCTCAAACACCCTCAGCTTCCTTTCCTCCCTCAATGTCAGCGACCAAGCTTCACACCCATACAAAACAACAGGCAAGATTATAGTTCTATATATCTTAATATTTAATTTCCTGGATAGCAACCTGGAAAACAAAAGATTCTGCACCGAATGATACCAAACATTTCCTGACCTCAGTCTACTCATTATTTCTTCCCGAATGGAATTTTGGATTGTTAAAGTTGTTCCCAAATATTTAAACTCTTCCACCCTCTCGAAGGTACTATTATCAAGCCTCACACTGTGATTTTGTCCTGCATTCTGATCTCGAGAAATGACCATGTACTTAGTTTTATCAGCACTTACTTCCAGTCCAATCTCCCTAGTAGCAGCTACTAAAGAGAAACCAGGTATTACATATTTATTTTATATATTAGATAATATCATGAAATAAAAAAGACTGCAAAATGTGACTGTTTCCAAGATGCATGCTAAAGGGCGATTCACACAATCCGTCGGGTTTCAGTTCCTTCTGGGAACGTCGCCGCTCAGTAAAATGTTCTCATATGTAATTATAGAAGTTCTAGAACAGTGTGTGTATCTCTGAAACACAGCTGCATAACGTTAAGGAAAGCGAAATTGTCTTTTTTGACCTTGCACGTGTTATGTCACCGCCTGATATCTGTTTTACTTACTTACTTACATACATACATACATACATATTTACATACTAACTTACTCCATGGAGCAGTGATTCTTGAAAAGCTAGTAGTTTTTCAGCTAGCCAAGAAATTTCCCGCATTTTGTGGAACCCGAAGATTCATTGCCGCACACACCAGAGCTCGCCACCTGTCCCTATCCTGAGCCAACTCGATCCAGTCCATACTCCCATATCCCACTTTCTGAAGATCCATCTTCATATTATCCTTCCATCTACGCCTGTGTCTCTCGAATGGTCTCTTTCCCTCAAGTTCCCTACCAAAACCCTGTATAAGCCTCTACTCTCACCCATACGCGCTACATAACCAATTCATCTAATTCTTCTCGATTTCATCACCCGAACAATATTGGGTGAGGAGTACAGATCATTAAGCTTCTCTTTATATAGTTTCCTCAACTCCCTTGTTACCTCGTCCCTCTTAGGCCTAAATATTCTCCTCAACACCCTATTCTCAAACACACTCAGCCTACTTTCCTCCCTCAATGTGAGCGACCAAGTTTCTCACCCATAAAAAACAACAGGCAAAATTGTAGTTATTTTTACAGTGAAACCAAAGAAAAATATCGAACTGTTTTTTCTTGCTTAAACCAGTTCTGCACATAAGATTAAAGTGTGGTTATGTTTGATTTTAGTTTGTTGTTGCCAGTTGTACGCGTAAGCTTGGAAACACCGAGAGATGCGTGCAGCTAAAATGTGAGAATTTTATACTTTTAGAAAATTTCGACCTCGAAGGATTGAGTAGCACCAAGTATGAAAAGCGACAGCGTACGTGGAAGTTGTCTTGATTGTTTTCAGAAGCTCATCCCAGTAAGGGAAAGAAAGCTAATGAAAACACGCAGAAATGCAAGCAAATATAAGACTGTTGGTGATTAATGGCATATTTACTTTGCAAAGCTCTAATTTTAAAAGTTCAAGAGCATCCCCTAGACGGTAGGAGGTCAGGGAAAGACCAACATAAAACACTTTAAATTAACGTGTATATTCGAGCTGAGACCTGGTACTGCGTAAAGCGCCACTGAGCTTAACTCGTCATTGGATCCACAAGGATTTAAACCTCCCCATGTGATCATTCATGATGATTGTCACATTGCGTTAAACACTGCATGAACTGAATGTTGCAGCCGATGGGTTAGCGCTCCTGATTTGGGTTTGGTAGGTCGCGTGTTCAAACATGAATGCAAGGTGTTATTACGGAGGACGTTGATGGTGTTACTCAGCCTCTAGGCTGACTCGTTCCATGGAGCAGAGTCAATCTTGAGAGGTCAGTACTGACTCAGATGATCGAGAAATATCGTGTATGTTGTGGAGTGTGAAGTTGACCTGCGTTACACAGTTATTTAAGTGATTCGAACTGAATGCACTTACAAACAATACATGTACATCACATTTTTTCGTACCATACGAGTATATTGGCGATAGGTACATTTAGTATAACGAAGAGTGTTTGAATAATTAGTTTATTAACACAATCTTTTATAAAACCAACTTGCTGCGCATGTTACGAACACATCTTCAATGGCCAAACATTCGAAGAAGAAAAAAATTCTTGTAGGACTCCTGGAACCTTGAAGATGGGACAGTTACTTTGTTACGAACCGTCCGTAACTAACTACCAGTCTACGTTGCGCGATATCACGTAGAGCAAAGATCTCGTCTTTCCTCTTTTCCATTGTTTTGCCATCGTCTGGTGAACACTCTTGCAACTGACATATTCTTTTTTTAAAATCCCTGTTTATATGTTTCAATCTTCCACTTTAAAAACGTAAATGCTAACTTTATCTACGCACATTTAATTAATTAAATAATCATGAACCGAAGTAACATTTGACCATCATACTTTTGTTTAATTTTTGTTCATCCATTTTAATCTTTCAATGTGAAAATGCCCTTTTTGTATATATGCATAAACAATAACATGACACAACTGTACCAATAACACTGCTGTAACGTTAAGCCTCATCTTTTGATTTATGTTAGCAATTTGTGTGTCATGTAATACTCACATTTGTGTCACATTTATGTCAATGTCAAGATAATTTAACAGGGGCCAGTAGAAGGTCAAAGGCGGAAAGAACAACATTGCAGTAACATAATCACTGAAAATGTAGGCCTACCATAGAAACTTCGTTTGTTACACTCAGATTTTGTCCTTTTATATTGGATAGCAGATGTTCCAAGAAAACATCGAATCCCAGTGGTGTGGGTGCCGTCTTGTTGCCCCGTTTGTCTCTCATTTTGTCGTATATCAGGATGAAAAGTTTTTAAAATTAGGTGTTAACGGAAATCTGTGGTGTGAACATGATTATATCACGACATCCTTGATGCTGTGCACTTCCATCTAAACTTGCCCTTATTTTCTCCTTAGAAGTTCTCAAATAGGCGATCCCGGTGGCCGCACGGTCTATGGCGTCGGTTTACCACTACTCGTTTGTTGGGATTGCGAGTTCGAATCCCATCAGGGACATGGTTGTCTGTCTGTTGTAAGTGTGGAGTGTTTTCTCTGTGACGGACCGATCTCTCGTCCGGAGGAATCCCACCGAGTAAGTGTGTGTGTGTGTGTCATTGAGTGTGATCAGGTGCAACAATAACCTCTACACCTACAATGAGTAGGTAGAGAGGTGAAGACTAAGAAAGAAAGAAAAAGAGAAAGAAAGAAGGAAAGAAAGCAAGGAAGAAAGAGTGAAAAATTTCCCAAATATATGTATGCCTCTATCCACCCATTTCATGTGACCAGTCTCCATGAAGTTCAAATTTTGGGGGATATTTCACTTGCAATTTTCCTGCTGAAAGGAAATGATATTGTTTTAATTGCGATTTTCTCTTACGTGTTTGTAACAAAGCGCAAAAAAAATTCATTCAGATCTGTGCTCTTCTGGGATGTTACGCAGCGTATAATAGTAATTCTTTGCCGACATTTCGGGACAACCTTTTGGTCCCATTTTCAAATGTCAAGAAATTGTTCTTGAGTTTCTTGACCCTTGAAGGTGAGCAGGATAGATTGTCCCGAAACGTAGGTAAATAATTACCACTATACGCTGTGTAATGACACAGAGGAGTGCAGACTCCGTCTACATCAAGGCGTAAGCCTGAAATCACGCACATTTCATTCATTCTGCAGGCTGTCTTACGGCAGGTCCATAGATTCCTCCAAAGCCAGTTCTCCACAGTGTGCGATCTAGTGTTTCCTCTTTCAGTTTATAGCATCCTCTCTTTTATTTAAGACCCTCCTCGTCTTCATCTTTCCTTCTACCCTTCCAACAACAACGTGTTTTAGAAAGCTTCTAAAATGTGTAAATAAATATATCGTATAATTTTGATAATTCTTTTTTGTAAATTATCTCAAACAATGTGAAACCGAGGTTCTCGCAAAGTTGTTTTCTGAGAAGTGACGCCGTGCAATCTGGTAAATAGGTACCGTACAAACGTACTACCTCCATCTTCATGGCAAAAGTAAGGCGAACCTAGAAAGAAGTTCCGTATAATGGAAGAGAACAAGTTTTGGGGATGTACTTTCATACAAAGTGCCTGCCGTTACAAATATATATATATATGGCTCAGCACTGTCTTCGGCTACGTGGACACCAGATCTAAAGTTGGCAGGCTAAATGTTACATACATCTGGCCAGACTATCTCGCATTCACGGACGATGACATTTGCCGCCGATGGTAAGCATAATCGCCAAATTCGCAGCAATGGGCGACTTCAAACCTAATGGAGATGCCATGATGATTTTACTATGTTTAGTAAATTAGAGTTGAATTACGTAGCCTGTCTTAAATGTCATAACCTCTACAAATTTCATCTGCAGGAATGTAGAGCCGTTTTTTGATTATACAAATAATCGCGGGTCCCGAAATTCGGATCGCGGGCCTGAGTTTAGAACACTGGCTCTAAATACTTCACACACGCGTCAGTGCAACGTAAACCACTGTTTTACTACAAACTTCTAAAGAAGGAATGTCTTGAATTGATATTACAAAGCATTCATAAATATTTAGTTCCATAGAAGTTTTTTCCTTGTATTATACATTTACTGTGCTGTATTTCTACATGTCACTTCTTCTAAACAAAAATGACACGAGTGTAATATTCAATACGAAATATATCTTCTTCTTCTTATCGTTAAGTCTTTTGATTGGTTGGCAACTTTCCATCTGGAATTGTTGCAAGCCATTCTTAATATTTATACTTGTATATATATATATATATATATATATATATATATATATACTTATTCAATATATTTATATATACTTATTTAATATAGGCGAGACAAGAAGTGTTGTTTGGCAAGATGTGAAGTTATGTTTACAGATGTTCGCGGGACTGCTGTTATGAGACTGTACATGATGCTGAGGTGACCTTGCACGTAAGTTGATTTGGATAGCTATTTGAAAGCTGGAATGATGATTTGAAAGATTGTGTTTGCTTTAAAATGTAAACACGGACAACTCACAAACTCCAAAAATCGTCTATGGTTATATCTTACCACAGAGTTGGCAGGGTTCTGACGAAAGAAGTACCCTTCGGAACCCTTATTTGTATTATCGCATGTGTTGAAGTTTCTAGTCTGTTGGTTAATGAAGGCAGATAGTAGTGGCAAATAACCATCTGATGCATATTGCAAACTATTTAGCTAACAGACGTGGGGTCTACCGGCACATCATCTTTTTAGGCGAGTTATCAAAATTGCGAAAAGAGACTATTAACTTCGTCATGTCTGTCTGTCCGTCTGTCCATTCAATAAAAAAGCTCGGCTCTCTCTGTGAGAATTTTTATGATATTTGATATTTGAATAATTTTCGAAAATACTTTGAGAAAATTCAAGTTTCATTAGAATCTGACAAGAATTAGTGGGTCGTCTACTTGAAGACGTGTGCACATTTAAGAGAGTACCTCGTTCATTTCTTCTTAGAATGAGAAATGTTTCAGACAAAATTTTAGAGAAAATCAGAACACACATTTCATGTTCAGTAATTTTTGGTTTCGAAAATCGTGAATTTTATGAGATAATGTTGAAAAAGAGTGTAGAGCAGGGCCGGCCACAGATCACAAAACGACGCATGCTCATTGCATGTTGGATACCTACAGCTACAAATACACAGTCAGGTTGTGTAATACTGTATTTATTGCTTTTCCACTGCACCAACAGATTCACGTACGCGTCTCAATGTTACGTTATGCCTACATTGCCTGTCTTGATTCCGTTAAGTGGATCAGACCACAAAAAGCATAATGGACTTAAAATCATGGAAATATTTGGTTCTGTTATAGTTATCCAAACTTTATACAATCCGTATCCATGACTTTCAGGTGAGACATCCTCGTTTTGTTGTATAGAATTATAAAATATAAGCAAAATACAGTCAAACACAATTCACTTCTTTCTCTAGTAAGGCAGTTTCGTTTTTGGAAAAGGTTATATTTGTATTATGTATGATTCTAGGGTAAAATGAGTGTTTTTCTCGTGGTGTTTTAATTTGTTCTTGTATCAATTTAATTAGCTTTCTATCTAGTCTTATAATAGAAGCCAACGAGTTGCACTATTGTTCAAATTTATTTTTCATAGAGAACTCTACATGTTTCGGACAGATCTACTGTCTATCATCAGGAGTCTCAACACTATACACGTAGCGATAGGTATTTGTCATGCTAGTTTATGTCGACGGTCTGCTAGCGTGGTCAGGATGGATACTGACCTTGCTAGCAGACAGTCAACTTAATTAATATGACAAATACCTATTGCTGTGTATACAGTATTAAGACTCCTGATGATGGACAGTAGATCTGTCCGAAACATATAGAGTTCTTTATAAAAATAAACTTGAGAAATAGTGTATCTCGTTGGCTTTTATTATAATAATATATCACGATGGACGGTACTCTGAATGTCAAACTTTTTATCTAGATTTTTGTATTTAAACTGTAACTTTTTTCATTTTTGTTTCAATTGTATGTTGAATATATGGCCATATATTGTTTCATGAGTTAGTTAAGGTCAAATGTAAATGATATATTTGTTAGTTTAAGTGTTGTCTCTTGGTATATAAGTATTTAATTTTATCTTTTATTCTTGTATTGTATACCTTGCTTTGTGTACATTTGAATGCAGGGGAAGTATTTGGGTCTTTTATTCTGGCGTATTTTGGGACTAATTGTTTTTGAAGACATTGTCGTTTGCAATAAATGTTTGCATTGCAATTGTATAATTTCCTTTTTAAGTTTTCGTGTTTATGGATGCAGCCTTGACTGGCGTTTATAACTTTCAGTTGAGACATTCCCGTTGTGTTTTATAGAATTATAAAATATAATCAGAATATAGTCAAACACAACTCAGAGTTGTGTTTGACTATAATCTGCTTATATTTTATAAATCCGTTTCCATGGTACATTGCCATGATGAAGCAGGAAACTGCCGTTCTCAATTACGCGGTGTTGCTCTTCTTCTGCTCTAATCTTTGTCTACCTGACCAGCATTACGTAATGGAATCAGGAGTATTTAATACGCGGTAGACAGAAAGTGGTTACTTTGCAGCAGGCAAAGTCTTGTAATTACACAAGCCGGCTCTGTCTGTTATTGGAGTTTCAATTACCAGAAGATCTTCACAAATTGCACAAGGAATTAAGACAGTGCTAATAAAATCCAATCCCTTGGAGGATGAAACACGTATTGAAAATTAACACTGAAGTTGCAAAGAAAGTATGATTTTAGGTGCAACTACGATGCCTATGTAGAAAATGTACAGTCACGTGTCTGTGTTTTCCACGTATGCTACCAGCGGCACTAAAGTGGAGTTTTGTGTTTGTCTGCATGGGTTTTCCCAGAATCCTAACAAAAGCGCTCGAACGGGTAAATACTACTGACCACTACAAAGATTTTGCACTTTCGCCATATTATTATTATTATTATTATTTGTTTTTGTTGTTGTTGTTGTAAAAGAGTATACGTTACGGTGTGGGGGTGGGCTTCAGCGGCACAATTTTCATAAAAAGTTCCGAGAAAATATTTTGTTTCAAAAGTTGAAATTGGAGAAACACACACACGCACGCACGCACGCACGCACACAGCATGGTGACCTCACAAGCCTGTATGTTTATTTTTTAGAAGAAGGAAAGTAGACAAAAGAAGGTGCCCTTCTACGAGACTTCTTTTCAAGAAAATTCAGTATTAGAGACTTTCATTAAAAGTTGTAGGTTAATTCCGATGTCCTCTACTTAGGGTCATAATCGGATAAGCAAGTGGCAAGCAAGCTTAATGAACTTGAAAGATCGTCACTTTGGAAGTTTTTTAGGAGCGAAACTTTTCCAATCGTGTTAATCGCTCTCATGACTATAAATGGCGTTTTTGGTGTGTGCCACTTACAAGAATTAAAATTGTTCCATACAACATTTGTCGAAAGTCTCCGGATTCTTCATCGCTTTTGTTTTTCGACTTGTAAGTTATGATGCGTATGTTACTACTACTACTACTACTACTACTACTACTACTACGACTACTAATACTACAACCCCTACTACTACTACTAGTACCACCACCACCACCATCACCACTGTCACCATCATTAAAGTCATGATTCAGTGGTTAAAATTAGGCTTACTGCTCAATACTTGGGACACGGCAGGTTAGATTGTGAACTTTACTCAGAAGTTGGCTATCTTCATTGAGGTTTTTCGTCATTCCATTCTAATGTCTTGGTTTATATTCACCGGCACCTACTATAATAAGTACAGGGTTATTCGAAATGATTGTCGGGGTTTTAACAACTGCCACCTCGTTCTCCAGATGCAACCCCATGTGATGTCTTTCTATGGGGTTACGTCAAAGATCAGGTTTATGTTCCTCCTCTTCCCGCAAGCATCCCGGAACTGAAGGTACGAATCAGAACCGCCATTGAAACCATCACCACTGACATGCTACAAACAGTTTGGAACGAACTCAACTCGTGTTGATGTTTGTAGAATCACAAAGGGTGCACATATAGAGCACCTGTAAGGTATGTAACAAAAACTTGGAGTGCTGTTCTATTAAATAAAAAATGCATATACTCCTATCTCAAGTGCATTGTGTATGACAAGTTGTTAAAACCCCGACAATCATTTCGAATAACCCTCTATAGCGTAGCTGGCACTGATGATAATTAGAGTTAACTGGGAATGTATTAGTCTTGATATAGGAGAGTCCCAATGCAGCTTCTTACGTTACAATTCCACGTTAAACGTTTAGTCCTAAATTTCACACCCGTTTTGCCTCTGCGCTAGCAGCATGACCAACTTTTGTCTTCACAGATATTGAATCTAGTCAATTTTTATATATTTCTGTGTTATTAGGCTCCATAGTATGATAGTTACAGTTGGACGTTTCAGAAGAACCTGCAGCTACATTCCTCTGTTGTCCTACGAAATACTGGCACCTGTGTTCCATACTACACGGCTTCCCACCCAGCAAGATGCTCAAGGATCTGAGAACATCACCTCTGACGAAATTTAGTGACATCTGTTTCTGTGTACCTAGTGTGAAGGGTGACAGATCCCTGATCGCCAGATTTCGATTCGCCACGACTACTAACAGCTAACCCACTGTCCTGTGCACTGCAGACGTTTCCGTTTCTGCAGGGGGCTTCGTGAATGTTTTTCTCTTAGCACAGAAGGAAGTTTCATTTGTCACCGTCTTATACTAATACACCTGTATTTGATATTAAATTTTGTCTGTTTGGAGTACTAGGAATGTGTCAGGGACTGATATATCGATGTTGTTCAAACGTCTGTCTGCGGTACTAGGAATGTATGAGAGACTGATGTACCTGTGTGGTCCAAACGCTTAATTGATTCCGATTTGTAATAGGCATCTAAGCCGGAAGTTACTGAATTGAATTAAATTATGCAATTCGTATGAATGGACAAAAAGACAAACCATCCTACTGACGGCGTAATTATTGAGAATCAGAAGCCTAAAGTTGGACACAATATAAATCCTTTCGATGGATACGAAATTGAGCAAATTCTCTTTAATCCCCTCGCCCTCCCAAATTACTATCGTTCTCTCATCTCCTTGTTGTCATACAAGTGGCAGTATTCCACGAAATTTCCACTTCAAAATGTACTTATTCCTTGTGTCCCCCATCTAAGCCTGCTAGCTACTTCCCAGCCCATCACAACATTTTAGATGTTAATATTTTACGTGCACTAGGCGAACTGTATGAACCACAAAGTGTATCATTGCGTGATATCCTAAGTTGGACACTTCCTTTATCCATTTACTTCCGAATATTTTCCCGAGTGTTTCGTTTACATGAACTTTGATTTACGCCCTCCGCTCAAAGTAAGAAACCATACTTCTTTCCGATACGGAATAACTGGCGGCAACATTGGTTGCGTTTAGGCCTGTTGGTCTCTTATAACCTAGATCATTCCACAGACACCGCACGTTTCCGATATCTTCATGAAGTGTTATTATCAGTGTTGCTCCTTAACTCTCATTTATTTCCATAAGAATATAGAGTTGGTTAAATATTTGCAGTTGTGTTTGGGAGACTGTTTAAAAGACGTAACGAATTTTGACATAAGGCTAAATGAATCAATTCGTATAGCTACCCTGCTGCGTGGTAGGAATGGTTTTCTCTGAAGTGGGCTAAACTAACCGAACCGCAAAGGCATATGGCTGGAAGCCAATTTCCCATTCGAAATGAGGTAGAAAATTATGACTCTCATTTCATCTCCAGAGATGGAAGGAGGGATAAAAATTGTGAGTTGATAAATCTATATAAAGAACTGTCACGTTTAATTGCTCAAGAGTAACTAAGAGGGTCTGGTTCTAAAACTGCTTTCAGCAATGAATCTACTAGTGTTCTTAAAGCTGTCCTTATATCCTGAAGTTCATTTATGTAGTCTCTATAAATCCCATGCATTGTGGTCTGTTGTAATTAAAGTTTTATTTCATGCCGTAACCTGGGATTTACTGGTTGGTCACAACGTTATATGCAGCGACCCTTTAAGGCGCAGTTTGTTGTCAGAAAAAGATTAAAAATTTATTTAATATCTTTCATTTCTAAGACAGACAATATCAACCACGTCATATGTGTCGTGTCTTTAGGCCAAGACAGTGAACATATTTGTATGTTATCTTCAACAACTTATTTTCTCTTTAGAATATTCTAAAAATATTCCGCTGAAAACCGACTCTTTAGGCGCAAAAGCGACTAATAGCTTCGTCATCTGTCAGTCTGTTCATCTGTCTGCATGATACAACCCGGACTCCACTTACCGATTTTTGTGAAAATTTAGTTTGAGGGCTTTTATTAAAATTTGTCGCGAAATACAAGATTGTTGAAAATCCGACAAAAATATCAGGCGATTTAGGCGAAGACCTTACTACAATTACGATATCTCCCTGAATTCTTCCTACAAGGAGAGAAGTTTCAGATAAAACGTTAGGTTTCTGTGACCGTGCATCGTGAGCAAATTGTGAAGCGAGAGAGAAAACCAACAAGATGCAACAGTTAGATGTTTATTATCAATACTTTCTCAACATGTTTCGGGCATCATTATGCCCATCTTCAGGAGAACAAGACGTGTGTTACTGCACGTGGTGTGC
>Ga0131853_10022863_pt1 | contig 11298 bp, 5 predicted proteins | sample TergutLab28metaG_FD_92764 | JGI IMG/M metagenome (GOLD analysis project Ga0131853, IMG submission 92764) | Labiotermes labralis P1 segment gut microbial communities from Petit-Saut dam, French Guiana - Lab288 P1 (version 2) (version 2) | ecosystem: Host-associated > Arthropoda: Insects >...
TCATTCAAGTAGCTCCTCAATTGACCTCACGAGGCTGAGTGGACCCCGTTCCAGACCCACTACTACTCAGAAAATGTGGTAGCGCCGGGGATCGAACCCGGGACCTCTGTATCTGTAGCCAGAGACTCTGACCACTAGACCACAGAGGCGGTCAGGGGGGGGGGATGTTACTGAACATAAAATTTTTGTTTTGTCTTTCTGTACAACTTTTGTCTGAAACATCTTATTCTAAGAAGAAGGAGCGAGATTCGATCATGAATGTGTCTTGGTCTTAAAGTAAAGTACCCATTATTCTTGTAGGATTTTAAGGAAACCTGAATTTTCTAGACAGAGTTTCGGAGAATACTCAAATGTCAGATTTCATGAAAATCCGTCCAGTGGGAGCGGAGTGGACAGAAAGACACGTGACGAAACAATATTCGCTTTTCACAATTTTGCGAACACGCCTAAAATCTCTTTTAATATACCATTTTTGTAATTATTCTATCATCTGATAACTTTCCCTTGATAATGCGTGTCGTGCACATAACGATTCTTCTTCTTTGTACAAGCGCAATATGAAACTTCTTGGACCATTGACCCTTGAAGGCGGGACTGATGGATTGTCCCGAAACGTCAGCAACTGAGTACCAATCAACACTGCTTCACATCCCAGAATAGGGAAGGTCTGTAAGATTGCTCCTTATCTTAACAACCAATGTATAATCAATCCCGGGTATCGATCACGCGTTTCTTTTGTTTCCCCCGTAACTTTCCGTCGTTACCCGGATTGTGGAAAAACAGATGCTTTCCAGAAGTAGGAATTTCGAAACAGTTGCGACATTCATTCATTCATTTATTCATTAATGGTCTGATTAAATTTTGAGCCTAACCAAGTAACCTGCAATGTACTACAAATTCTCTGTCACTAAAGATGCCAGTATATTGAATGTACCTTTTGACGTATGCACACAGCAACATCGCAGGATTGCTTCGTATTGACGTGTTGAAAGTCGACGTCAGGAATTGATCTCGACTTTCTTTCGTTTGCCATATCTTACCAACCCCAGAAGGAGGAATTGGGAAGGAGACTAGAGAATGCGTGACCTCCGTAAACTTAAACTATTGTGAGTCTGATGTTTGTTGGACCGTGCACTATTTTGATAACTAAAGAACAAAAAACCAACTAGATGCCACTTTTATTTTATTGTATTTCTTATAGGTTCATCATGTTTTGGACATTACTATGCCCATCATCAGGAGCTCGGGACTATGATGTTGATTACCACATTGGTCGTTTCGTTCTTGGTTTACTGTACGTTGGAGGTTAGGTGCAGTTAGGCTAGAGTGGTGTCCGGGTTGCAGGCTAAAGCATGTGCTTGAGCCTGCAACCCGGACACCACTCTAGCCTAACTGCACCTAACCTCGCAAGTACAGCAAACCAAGAACGACACGACCAATTTGGTAATCAACATCATAGTCGCGAGCTCCTGATGATGGGCATAGTAATGCCCGAAACATGTTGAGCCTATAAGAAGTACAATAAAATAACCAGTGGCATCTAGTTGGTTTTTTATTCTTCAGTTAAAGTCTTGTCTCGGGTCATGATGATGATGATGATGATGATGATAAGTTGAGGCTGGGATGATGAGTAAGTAGCACGCATAGGAAGGATGAAAAATGAAAACAAAGACGTAGTAGGGAAAACTGTCTGTAAGAATGGTGCAGATGGAAGAAAATATGCAAGTAGAGTTAAAGAGTAACGTTGTATCTGTGCCGAACGAAGGCGTATGGGAGAGTATAGGTAGGCCATACGTTAACATATTCTTAGCCTCAGCATTGTTTCGGAGTTGTTAGGTCTCATTGCCGATGTGGACGCTTAGGAGACCGGAAAAAAAATGCAAAAATAGGCCTTAAGTAAATAGGGTGTGGGAGTATAAACCAAATTCATGATAGGGACAAGTGGCGGGTTTACCGACAGTAAGGTAATGAACCCTCGGGGATGGTACAAGATGGACAATATTCCGACTATGCGAGTGACCATAAACTTTTAAGGGAGGGATCTTGTATTCTCCATAATTAGTAATTAATTAATTCGCTAGTTATTCTGTATTATTTTGAGCGTAGAGGATCCAGTAAATGTGCAAATTTGTTTTTCTCCCTGACACGTGGAGCATGTGGCTACGCCGTATCTGAGGGAAGTTCTTACCGCTCTAGCAGCAATTCGTTGACAAGTGAAACTGCAGCGACTACGTAAGTGCTTTCTTCGTGTGGAATTTCAAAACACCAAGTGACTCACAGCGATGCGCATCTTGACGTGACCAAACACTAGTGTGTTGAAGCTGTTCACAAAGTTTAGCAGTCTTCGTCAGACGAAGTATTTTTGCAGCCGGCCTGTAACCAAAGCAAGGATGAAGAAAGAAACAAACAAAAGAAAAGAATAAGCAGAGCGAAGGGAAAACAAGTGAAAGGACAGGAGGAAAGCCCGGAAAGTAAGAAACGGAACCTCGCCGTCGAGCGGGTCACATAGCCGCCTTTTCCGTGGGTTTTCACAGTTTTTATTGCCAAGTACCGGAATGGTATATCAAACTAAGTCACGACCGCAGCTTTCCATATTCTATATACCAGTAGTGCGGGTGGCCTTGAGTACAGCACCAAACTGCACGGTCACACATTCAATTATACTGAAATGGAGGCCTACAACACATTATTGTGGTACACTCGTGACGGTTCGTAGGTGCTGCAGGTCAGGCCACGTAAACGAACGAATCGATATCTGCAGTTTGTCTTTCGATGAGTTTCTATTTCGGTGATTGGGCGTGTTGGTATAAGAGAAAGAATTGCGACCGTGCGGTGTTGTAGACTTACCGCAGTGCGATTGCCTTTACAGGGATAAGCTTGAGTATGCAAGTAAATGAGAATCTACATCGCTCTGACATGCGAGATCGGTAGGAACGCATTTGGGAAATACACTGTACAGTTCAATACTGGTTTATTTTGGTGTAACAGCTGTTTGCAGACGTCGTGGATTTCTTTAACATTCATATGTCCGTGCATCGCTAATATATTCGCAGCGTATAGCCAACAAGATGCAACGTTTCACAATTTATTTATTTCTGTAAGACCCTTTACTTGTTTCAGACGGGTTTTCCGTCCATCATCAGGAGCTCAAAACTGTACATACGGCGTCAGGTATTTGTCATACCAGTACTGCTACCTGCTGCTAGCCTGGCCAGAATGGAACTGTAGAGAGTCTTACAGAAATAAATAAATTGTGAAACGTTGCATCTTGTTGGTTATACGCTGCGAGTATGTCAGATTTTCTCAAAGACTGCTCATCTTACAAAATACTGGCACACGGAATAAGTGGATCTAATTAGAACCTAGTATTTATCAATACATTTTTCTGTGTGCAGTGTACAGAGTGGTGCAAAAGTCACTTGGCACTAGATGCAACTTGTTAAAATCGTGTGCCAGGTGACTTATGATGCCTAGTCCTTCGAGAGAAATTACGAGTGGTAACTGCTTTACACGGTACCCATGTATTGTGTGTTGTTATCTGGCAAAACGTATTTTGCACAGTGCCTGTGCAATGGCAGATTTGTATCTACAACGTCGTCACCAATGAGATATGCGAAATCACAAAACAACGTACGTGGTACTCACGTGCCCTCAGAATATTACTGTATCTTTCCATTCTTATTTCCAACACAGCGTGGGCTTGTAGGACGAGAACGTTCTGTCTCAGACCCACTACTGTAATCGAATTCTCCCTGAACCATAAAAAGCTTTGATACAGAATTGGATATTATGAAGCTGTCCACTGTGCGTACGTTCCGTTCCCATTTTAGTCCCTTCAGTTCAGCTACCAACTTTGTTTTCAGTTTGATGAGTTGATGTGAGCTTTTTGTTGCTGCCTCTATCTGCCTTCTCTTTGTTATTTGTCGCATAAAACTGGCGTGTAGAACTGGTTCATGCCAGTGGTCACAGTGCGATATTGAGTACAACGTTTTGACTTTGAGAGGGCAAGGTACGAAAAGGAAAACAGTGTCTACAGTTTCAGAGTCTTCCGAGCGCCGCACCGTGTCGCAGCGTTAAAAACTACAGACTTGGAGGAACATCCTTGTTTCTGCGCCCGTAAAGCGACAGAGAAACGGCGTCTGAGTGATTTGTTTGTGAACGTAATATGGTGACGAATACAGATTCACCAGAACAGGTTAGGCACATTTATGGATCGTACTGATCTCAAACTGCCACCGATCGGTGTGAAAGCGTAATTGAACGTCTTTTGCATGGTGTTGCTCAACCTAACCACTCACATCTCGGGGATGTCCGGTCCAGCAGGCTGGCAGTTCCCGACAGGATGGAGGGACTGTTGAGTTGGGGATTATATGCCTCCTTACTGGAGCACGTCGGTTGTTCGGTCAAGAGCACTGCCATTGTCTTTCCACTGTCAGGGCGTCCTCATACGAGTGACCCAATTGGAGCTTCTTAACGGCTCTGAATGCGCTGAGAGAATGAAATGCATTCCATTCAGTCTGAGGTAATTTTTCTTCTGATGTTTTCTCTTCCTGCAGCGTATTGACTAGACGCTTCCGTGATTTACGCAGGTCTTCATCACTGCTGAATGGAGCTGGATCTTCGTAGGTTTCTTGGCAAAAAGGTTTCCGTCACTTGTTTTCGTCACAAAGCCAGAGGTGATAGCTGTTTTTTCTGCTACTGCCGACATCTCTGGAGGTTGGTAGATTCCTGAAAGGTCGTAATTATCTAGAGCCGTGGTTCCCAAAGTGTGCTTTGCGAATCCCCAGGGATCCGCGGCCAGTTCCCATGGGGTCCGTGGATACATTTCTGTTACGGCTACTTTGACGTTTACTTATTATATGATTAAAGGAATAATTCTTTGTTAAAAATAATCGCGGAGCTTCTTTAATTGGCGGTATGTTTGGTTCGTATGACCGTTAGAGTATCTAATAGAGAAGCCTCTCTGTCCCCACGAAGCGAGCGACAGTCATTTTAATTAAGGCAAAATCATGCAAAATTGTTACCTATGCTACTGGTATCGACAGTCTGTTCTGAAATATAGATTTTTAATTTTGGATGCCTGTCATCCGTACACTGTATTTACGTGAGCAAGGATGTGAGGATCCGTGGTTATTTTTCGAAGCCGAAAGGGGTCCGCGAGTAAAAAGTGTGGGAAATACTGACCTAGAGATTTCCTTGAAACTCAGCCTACACAACAGTGCATCGTGTAGAAGGTTTCTGCATTGTATAAGATTGAGCTACAACCACAGGTCTCATCACTGTCTGCGGCTTTCATCTGAAACCTTTTTTCCCCGAATGTTAACTTTGTAACGAAAACAAATTTCCGATCGTGCAGTGTCGTTTCATTAGCTGTGCTACAGTACATTTTATCTGCATTACATTATTGCCACAGCCAATGTCGGTTTTCAGATGCAGACATCTTATATATTGACGAAGGTGAGTTGTGACGTAAACCACTTTTCCAAGCTTGCATTATTTGTTTTTGTTTCAATCTGGCATTGTGATCGTACCGTGTCGTGTCGTGTAGGTGTGACTAACGGACCGTGAGTTTGTTACCACCGATATAAGCTTCAGTTTGTTTGGGCGAGGAATAATACCCAGATTCTCGACTAATCACACGACCGTCTCTCCTACGGCACCTATATGTTGCAACCATTATTAACCTTTTAACGCTTAATGTCAACTATAGTGGTCGTACCGCACCGCTAACCTCTAAAGGTGCATTTTATATATTTATTCAACAAATATAGGTACTGAATATTTTAAACACAGTATACACTCTCCGTTTTTTTCTCTTCAAAATGCAGTTTGTTTCATAATTTTAATGTATTTGGTTCCTCTATTATTCACAATTTATATACAGGGTGTGCTAAAATTAAAAAAATAATTCCGGCGCCAAAAGGTTAAACAAGCGACGTCAGCAGAGCACTGTTTGACCTGCTCGACGTCAGTTGCATGCCACGCTCTGTAGCAGGTAACTGCAGCGAAGCGCGTGCGCATGTGTACTTCGCATTTGGCGGCTGTACTGTGTTGCACTCAGCATGCGACACGACGAGACTCATTTGTAAAACCTTTGGAGATTAAAATTAATCTGAATTATACTTAAAGATTCACTTCATACGCCATGGAGTAGGCGATGTGAATCATTGAATGCTGTACGGAGAAATAATGGTTGTGCGCATCGTATGGGTCATAATTAATGTGGAATTCTAGTGTTCACCCAAGTCTAACGGAACATCATAGGACAACAGTTTCTTACACGTTCTGTAGATAACTAAATGTTGTAACATTCCAGTCCGAGTTCGAGCCCCGGCCAGACTGTCCCCTGGTTTGGCAGTAAACTATCATACAGTTTTACGCAGAAGAATGTGTATGTCATTAAGTTCCGTTTGTTAGAACACACATTGAGTTAAATTAGTACGCGATAGGTCAAAGTTCCTGTGATTTGAGATTAGGTTCCAAGTTCGTTTCGAAGGCATCATTGTATTCCGATGCATTCCCAGTCGATTCCCGCCCGGTCAACATCAACTGCAGGATCGTGGTTGTTCACGCACGTTAGAATTTTGCCTTTGTGAGTGCCGATTTTCGGGTACTGAAACTGCAACAGTTTACGTCACCTGGAACCAGCAAGATTCGAACGGGACATTTCGCGCGAATCCATGTGATGCGAGTGCCCTTAGGAGGTCAATCGAAGGGCATCGTTCAAATTAAACATTTTAGCCCAATTGAAACAACGTTTTCATATTAGTGAACTTCCACGTACGAGCCATCCACTGTTCTTTAAGATTTTGAGTACTGCACAGCGCATTTGGGGAATAAATTTTAGCTTCTTATCGAGTTTATAAAAGACGTTAATTTAATAAAATGAATGCCAAGTGAGAACTGTAAAGTAGGCCTGTAGGGTGATCACCAACAGGGGATTTCATTATGCGTAGTAAAGCAATCCCATTACAGGCCTGGAAAGGCCCTGAGGGTTCCAGGAGGTTCAGGCTGCCAGATTTCAAGACAGTCGGCACATGAAGGTGGTAAAGGAGTCAGCCCTGCGCACCAGCCGCCTTTAGCCCCGAGGAAATATTCCTGATACTCATCTCTGTTAGACTGTGGCTCTGGGGTCGACTCAGCATCTTACAGAAATGAGTACCAGGAGCATTTCCTGGGGGTAAAGGCGGCCGGTGCGTAAGGCTGACGGACCTTGCCACCATCCTGTGTCGTCATGAAATCTGGGAACCTTAACTTCCTGGAACCCTCTGGGTCACTCCAGGCCTGTTACGGGACTGATTTAGCTTTTTACTCATTTCTGTTAGAGGCTGAATGAGCTCCAGGACCACAATGCGGCCGGAAGGATTATGTCAAGAAAAAATTCCGCTGACACCATCGGGAATCGAACCCGCTACCTTCCGGCTTATAGCCATCGCGTGTCCCTGTTAACCTTGTGAAGACTAAAATTGTAAGCAAACGGTATAGGCGAAGTTGTCAGTGCAAGCCTTAGAGGCGTATTGGGGAGTGTAGGTATAGGATCAGTAATTCACTCCGTCTGCAGTAGGTGGAAGTAAGTGGCCAGCTTCATGTCCGTGCCGCTGTACCCTGGGAAAGAGCCCCCTATACCCATCAAACAAGAGACTGGATAGGCCCCAGAGACGGTCTGGATTCTTCGAATTAGAGAAAAATCTCTTGTCGCTGCCGGGAATCGAAGCACTGTTACTTTGTCGACCATATCGTAACCTATTCACTATACCGACTGAGCTGACGCGAGCCTATCACACATTACTCGTATATTGAAAAACTGGGCAAATCGACTTCTGCGAGACGTGGAATCTTCACGGAAATCTGAGTGTAGTAACGCGAATTACGAGTGATCTATAAACAGTCGTCCGTTACGACAAAGAACAGAGTGCCAACAAAATTTCAGTAGATTTTGTTACCATCACTGTTGAGAGCGCAGTTTCTGGTACCACGTGCAGAACGCAACCGTCAGGTTTCACTTTTGCTTCTCCAAAAATATCCCCAAACGTTGGTCTGTTATGAACCGAAGTGTATTTGCACCGAAGGTCCTAAATCGTATCCAGTCAGGTATAACTATATCACCACTGGAGGTGAGTGGGTAGAGCGTTTTGCAGTCCCACATCGATATATCTAGCTGCTAGACTCTCCAACCAGCGAAGCATTACGGTAGACCAGAATCCTCAAAGTAGACATAGTTCATGTAGAACATTTCCAGTACCTAGTGGAACGCGTACATTTTTTGTTTGTGAAGGGGTAGACTCCAGCTGAAATGTGATGGCGCACGGTGACGCATGGAAGTGAAGGGAAACTGGCGAATGGAAAGGGTAGCCAGTACTCCTCACACTACCTCGAAACATGGTGTATCCAGCATTACTACCGCTGATGCGCACACCTCGGCTGCCAGTAGTCGACTAAACTGACTCCCCTGCCGATTTAAATGGACTCGCCCGTTTCACCGAAAGACGAAATCTGTTTTCTGCTCGTGTTCCAACACATTTCAGCTGGCCTATTCTCGAGAACAAAAGTTTGAAAAGCACTGTGGTATAGTTACAGTAGTTCGTTGTCGTCATGATGTTGATCATGTCTTGCAAGGCCATCCTACTGTTGTTGTTTTCGAAGGGTTAGGATCCGTAATGTCACAGCTCGACCTTGCACACAATCGTAAGCCATTTCTGCAATTGCTGCTCCCAACTTATAACCTAATTTCTTTATGATAATGTGCCTCCCCCCCCCCCCCCCGATCTCCTTTATAGTCGTCGAAGAGTCGTCTTCCAAGAGATTAATCAAAACTCCTTAATAGAACAGAATTCTGAGACAGATTCCCATCCAACCACAGGCAGGTTACTGTCACAATCCTGACAAGCGTGAGCTAATGGTATAAATAGCAAAGTTTTTCGATGCACAGTAAATACTGCGATATCCGGCACTGTGTGATCTGAAAGCTTTGTTAACCGGAAGTTGACCGAGAGGCCTATTAAATTCCACTGTTTTATCAACCGGTAGCACCCACTACCGATTCCGACACTTTGACCATTAATTATTGCTGTATTGTTCGTCTCTTTAATATTATATATGTACCGTGTTGTGGGCCCGGTAGCTCAGTCGGTATAGCGACTGTCTACGGGCTGGACGGTCCGGGAACGAATCCCGGTGGGGACGAGATTTTCCTCCCGTCCAGACCGGCCTTGGGGCCCACCCAGCCTCCTGTACAATGGGTACCGGGTCTTTCCCGGGGGGTAAAGTGCGGCCGGGGCGTGCTGCTGACCACTCACCCCCTTCTAGTGCCGCGGTCATGGAAGAGTAGAACTATACCTCTACCCACCCTCTGGGTCACACCGGGCCTGTAACGGGATCACTTTACCTTTTTACCTTTATATGTACCGTGTTACGTAAACTGGTGATGAAAGTGGGTTGGAAAGTGAGGCAGGGAAATCAGAACTGGATGTCCAGTGGCAGATTGGTCAGGTCTATCCATGAAATTGTTAAGCACACTAAGATGCACATTATCTATAACGATTTGATGCCCGAAAAATTACGATATCCGGTAAACCTTTGTTCCCTGAAGTGCCGAATATTGCAACTTCTACGCTGTATGGGCTCACATCTCGTCCTGACCGCTGTGGTTTCGGCAGGCGAAATTTAAGTTTTCACCAGGAATTAGGAGCTCATGTATTACATCCATACAAAAATTGCTGACAGACTGATGTGTGACACACGCACGTACAGTACCTTACAGTGCAATCAGATCTGTTAAGTATATTGCACACTATCTTGGGCCGAGTCACACAACGCAAGCATGTGACGTAACGGCCATATTCTTTGCCGGAGATACTTAAGATGACGCGAACGTTTACATAAGCAAAACAAGCAATGTTAAGGCAGTCGGTATTCTGTGACAACATTACGTTACTAGGTAAGCCACGCGGAGTAAACAGTGTGCGGTTGGTACAGAACTGGGTGTTTGGAACGAGTGCTGAGGCCCACTGGCATAACTGTAGGTATTTTTCCTGACCACCCTCAAAATACGACGAAGTAAACAGAGTTTGCAGAAACTGGAACTGTTTCCGTCCTCTGGCAGATTGGTGGGTTGGCATCTGTTCCGAGTGCCCACACAGTAGGCCCGCCTATCTGTCCCTGCTCAGAATTTGACTGTCAACATTTTTATCTGAGAACGGAAACGGGTTAATTTTTCGATTCTTTTCGTTCACTTTGCTTTGTTGGCACGAAGCCCAGTAACTAAATAGTCCCAAGTTTGATCCCATCAGAATTCCCAGAAGAACAAAGGCATTGTTCAATGATAGTATATACAGTCGATTATCTGCACATTGAAGCATGCTTTGCAAAGGTGGCTTAATGAGGAACGCCACTGCATGACTGATGGTGTTAGGAACTGCGTACCGTTATCCCACGTTTGGCACACACTTGCTGTATAAACATTAACAAAAATTAATTCTGCACACGTAGGCGGCGCGCACTTATCGGTTTATGGCTGCCGTGGGTGTGTTCATAAGGAAGGTTACGTACAGACTCAGCTAGATCGTTGCGTTTGTTCTGTGTTTCGCATTGAAGTCGTGTGGGATGTTGATGGATATCCGAGTATTTCAGAGCCTCTTCACCAGAATCCTTCCATGATATGTCAGATAATAACGACTGAGAGTAACAAATGAAAATTATTCATGATGAAAGTAAGAGCAGTTCGAATCTCGGGGAATGCTTGCTGCCTTCCATTCAGTTTCAGAAGCTGTCACGGTGCTGTTCTATCTTTCGTTTCACAAGCTTGTCATGTTTTTATAGAGGTTTATTGCACAGACAGTATATATAGCGTGTAAAGGTAAATCAGTCCCGTTACAGGCCTGGATGGCCCAGAGGGTTCCAGGAAATTAAGGTTCCAAGAATTCATGACAACGGCACAGGATGGTGGTAAGGTTGTCAGCCTTATGCACCGGCCGCCTTTACCCCCAGGAAATACTCCTGGTACTCATTTCTGTTAGAGGCTGAGTCGACCCCAGGACCATGGTGCGATCGGAAGGATTATGTCAATGAAAAATTCAAATGACACCAGCTGGGATCGAACCAGCAACCTCCCGATTTGTAGCACAGCACCTTAACCACTGTGCCACCACGGTCCCCACATACAGCGTGTACAAGGAAAAATTACAAAATTGTTCCCTTAACCAGTATGACTAAATATTGACACTACGGTACAAGTGGAACTGAAGAATGTGTATATAAATACAGGTGTAAATAGCGGCAGTGAAAAATTGTGAACAAAAA
>Ga0131853_10022864_pt1 | contig 11297 bp, 10 predicted proteins | sample TergutLab28metaG_FD_92764 | JGI IMG/M metagenome (GOLD analysis project Ga0131853, IMG submission 92764) | Labiotermes labralis P1 segment gut microbial communities from Petit-Saut dam, French Guiana - Lab288 P1 (version 2) (version 2) | ecosystem: Host-associated > Arthropoda: Insects >...
CTTTTTTCCTAATTAATAACCTGGAAAAAAAATCTATTTTTTCCAACCCACATTTTTAACCAACAAACACCCCCCCCCCCCCCCCCCCCCACAGTTTACCTACGTCAAATTTCAGTAAATTCTTTTCCGAAGAGTACGTTCGCTTTCCAAACCTACCCTTCATCTTTCCACTCCCTTTCTCACACACTTTCCCTCCTTCACTACAGACAAACACGCACACAATCCACTTTTCTTTTATTTCAATCGAATGCAACCAGAAACTGCCATTTCTCTCCAGCCAATTCGCGCAGCAGTCTACTGTAATAGGAACAGCGATATTTAAGAAGTTTCTCGGAGTAAATCCACGTAAAAATAAAGTTAAAAGTTTTGTGTTAGTAGTAACAGTAGTGATGTTTCCTCTAGGCTGAAGAAGTTTGGGGGTGGGGTGGGGGGACTAAGCTACAGGATGATTCAAAAGTCTCGGTGAACCTGTGAGAACAAAAATGAATTTCTCATAGTGAACACAAGGTGTATATTGCTCGAGGTCATAAAATAACGTGACATAAACTTATGGTACGTAAACAGGGAACGAGGATCACGTTCGACCTAGAGCTCTTGGTCCCACAGGCGCAAAAGTACTTCGAATCAGGCTGTAGAAGAGAAGTACACACAGAAGGCATCGGGACAAGCCAGCTATAAACCTAGTTGGATTGCTGATCACATCTCGAAGCATGGCACCTTTGCACTCAGCGTCCAATACGACTCTATCCCACCTTCAGCATTTGCTTTTACTTCCGCTTCGGAAAACAGATCGACTCCGGCAAAGCAACTTTAACAGACTTTTCTCCCCTGCGTTTCGTCTAAACTTTACCACCGGCATGGTTAATGGAGATAACTTCGGTTCAAAAGTGATGAGACGGACCAAGCAAACACAGTCAGTCTGTGTTTATTTTAACCCTCCAAAGCGCATTGAAACCTACGTGTATTGCTTACTTTAACCTTAAATTGCACGATATTTCGTCCGCACAGTTTATTTGTGATGTTCGCCTGGCGTACAGAGCAAACAGTGATTCTTTCCCTCAACGTCATTAATGAACTGATCTCGGCACTAATGATAGGGTCTCTCTTTTTCAGATACGATCCGACTATAAACGACTGGATGCCCATGGACAACCTATCTACATCTATTCTTACGAAAATGGGGGTGAGGGGGGAACTGTCTGTTAGACCTGGAATGTGGAACTGTACCCCCTGGATTCAAAGAGATATTGCTGTGACATATTCGTGACTTATTAATATTAGCCTACAAAAAATGACTTCAAGTATTTCAGTAAAACAGACAGGCACATTGCGTTGTTTGAAAACATTGGCCTTTAAATGGTTATGTAACACCAAAGGTGTGTATGTGATCATTATGAGGATCTTGGTTATTCTTCCGTAATTTTGCGAAGGTGCATAAATTATAACTACGATGAGTAACACAGTAATGATACTATGACCCTCATCATACACTGGATTCATTCATTCATACTGTTGTCTGTCTTACGACAGGTCCATAGTCTCTTCCAAAGCCAGTTCTCCACACAGTGCGATCCAGTTCTTCCTCTTTCAATTTCCAATAACTTCTCTTTGCCTTAAGGCCATACAAACAACAAACAAAAAACAAACTCCGTGGCCTTAGTCCGCACGCGAACTATACCGACTGAGCGGCCGCCGCCAGTCGGCGAAGTTAGTGCCAACTTTTGCGGATAGATGGGTGTCACGTGGTCAGCGCAACGGGTCCCCACGGCCGTTAATCTCTGTTTTCTAGACCTGGAGCCGCTACTTTTTTTATTCAAGTAGCTCCTCAATTGACCTCACGAGGCTCACGAGGCCTTAAGGTCATACAGCATCTGCTTATGCCTTCTTCCTCGTCTTCCTGTCACTTCTGCCTTTCCCTCTAACCTCCTCTCAATAACATGTTTTAGAAGGCAGTTTCTACGCAAGATGTGACCAATCCAGTTACCCTTCTTTCTTTTACTATATGTAGGATATTACTCTTCTCCTTGACTGTTTGTAATACTTCGTTTCTAACACGATGTCCTACTGATCTTCTCCATTCTTCTCCAGCAGTTCAGTTCAGTGCTTAAGGTGCATGCTCAATATCGCAGGACCAACTAAAAAAATCAGCATGTGTATCTTAAGTATACACAAAACTACACAATCACCTTCTCTTGTCTGTCCTGCGACAGGTCCATAGTCTCTTCCAAAACGAATTCTCCATAGAGCGCGATCTAGTACTTCCTCTCTCACTTCCTTAGGGTAATCCAGAAGCTGCTTACGTCTTCTTCCTCTTCTTTCCGTCACTCCTATCCTGCCCTCCACATTTCCTTCAAAAACGTTTTTTAGAAGGCAGTTCCTACGCAAAATGTGACCATTCCAGTTAACCTCCTTTCTTTTTATTATATGTAGGCTATTACTCTCCTCTTTGACTCTTCGTAATACTTCTTAATTTCTAACAAGATCTGCCCTACTGATCTTCTCCATCCTTCTTCAGCAACATATTTTAAAACTTTCCAGTTATTTCTTCATCTCTTCTCCAAAGTATCCCAGTTTCATCACCACACAAAGCTGTGCTCCAAATGAAGCACTTCACCAGTTTCTTCCTTAAATGTAAGTTCAATTTGCTGGTGAAAAGAGCCTTCTTCTTGCTGAACGCTTTTTTTGCCATAGAAGTCTTGGATTTGATTTCACGTGCACATCTTGCATCATTTGTTATCATGCTACCCACCGGACGCTGAAATACAATGACTACGTACGCTGTGCACAGCTACCAAAAAGGCTACATGCAGAGTGTACAAAATAAATCCTTTTAGATAACATTTTACGAAATTTGAAGTAATTTTTATTGAGGTTCTTTTAGAGTTCTGTATAAAATGCCTTTAAAATATACAATACTTTTACACTTATACTGCTGATATCTCAGGGGCATATCTATGTGCTGTATGACAGTAATTGTTATTAATATTAAAAACTTCGGAACAATTCCACTGAATATGACCAGAAAATATTTCACTGATGACGGTCTTGGATCGAAACATGTAGGACATTAATACATTAATATATTAGGTATAAGTGTTTATTAACATGTGCCATGATGTTGGCCTGTTTTCAATTAAACAGTGTGTTTTCATAAATACTTCCAAAAAAATGTTTTTGGGTTTGTTCAATAATTTTGTTTCTACCACAAAGTTTCACAGAGTCGAACAGGACAATGGCCATGAAAGAAAAATCGGAAGTAACATGGAGTATAGTAACCTTAGATTATTTTAGGAAGTGTATCATCCCCGTTGTGTGTGTGTCATGGGAACTTAAGGGCTATAGCTAGCCCTTAAGTTCCCTAGACAACCTGATGATGGCCAATACAGGCCGAAACATGTAGTTGTTTCCATCACATACTTATTAAATACACCTCAGTGATTAAGTTGTATTTGACTACATACCTTTTCCTAGTTAGATTATTTTAAGTCAGTACTGCGGCGTATGGGGATCGCGGAGGCACAGTGGTTAAGGTACTGTGCTACAAATCGGAAGGTCGCTGGTTTGATCCCAGATGGTGTCATTGGAGTTTATCATTAACATAAAATACTTCCGATCGCACTATGGTCCTGGGGTCGACTCAGCCTCTAACAGAAATAAGTACCAAGAGAATTTCCTGGGGGTAAAGGCGGCCGGTGCGTAAGGCTGACAACCGTACCACCATCCTGTGCCGTTGCCATGAGATCTGGGAACTTTAACTTCCTGGGACCCTCTGGGCCACTCCAGGCTTGTAACGGGACTGCTTTACTTTTACTGCAGCATATAATTCCACGGACGAAGAAAATCAGAGAAGCCTGACGGTAAGGTAAACTAGTCAGTCGACCGCGATATCAACCAGTTAATTTCCAAGCAAAAGTCTGTAGTTCGACCATAAAAATTTATAGGTAAGAAATGGCTAAAGAAGAGGGTCGCAGAATTGTTTCGTCCCTTGCGTGATGACACACACGAAATGAGACACAAATTAAAAACAGCGACCATAATAATATGAATGTATTGCCGTTTCAGGGTACGTGAAAGATTGAATAAATGTAAAGTTAATGTTGAATATCATAGTTGGTTTAGCGATTAGACTACGGGCCGGAGGGTTCGGTGTTCGAATTCCGGCAGAGGCAAGATTTTTCTCTTCTCCAAAACGTTCGAACCGGCTTCAGGATCCACCCAGACTCTTGTTTAATGGGTATCGGGGTTCTTTCCTGGGCGAAAAGTGACCGGGGCGTAAAGAATTTCATTCATCTCCTTCTATTCTTGGTTGAAGAATATGTAGAGATGTGCATTTATTCTCCTATAAGCCTCCAAGGCCTAGATAAGAAAACGTTATCTTTTTAAAATATAAATATTTACCGTTATTTACAAATTAATGCGTTGTCCTGACAGCACACTTTATCAAAGAGACTCTGAAATGAAAACCTAGATGTAGAAGGACAAGAGCAAATTGAAATTTATAGAAAACGGATGGCAAGGCGAGGATTTATCAGGTTGAGAACTGAGACAAGTGGTGGGCTGTTGTGGTAGCGGTAATGAACATTTGGGTTCCACAGAATGAATGTTTTTCTCGATTAGCTGAGGAAAGTTTCCACAGAAGGAAGAGTAAAGTGAAATTCAGAGAAAACGGATGGCAAGGCTTGGATTGGATTTATCTGGTTGAGAACTGAGACAAGTGGTGGGCTGCTGTGATAGCGGTAATGAACATGTGGGTTCCACAGAATGAGTGTTTTTCTCGATTAGCTGAGGAAAGTTTCCACAGAAGGACTCCATAGAGACTCTTACTTAATTTGCCAAAAATCACAATGAAAACTTTAATGTCTGTACTGAGGTCGATCTTGTAGTGCGCTGAATGAATCAGTTCAGACCGACTAGTTTGCGCATCTGGAGATGCAGTTTATATAAATTACAGTTGTTGTACCAGGAGTCACTCACATTTATCCAGGCTTATGTAGGAACCTCACAAATGTCAGAGTTGCCAAGACTAAACTCCAGGTGAAATGTGACGTTAGTTCTAGAAGTTAGTGAGAGAGCTTCCCCTGGACTCTGGACAGGAATACAACCCTCATCAGTTGCAATTCGAGTCTTTGTAGTAAGAAGAAGTGCCAAGTTAACACAGACAACTATCAACACAACAATATTCTTGCGGTCTCTCGTTATCTGTTTCTGCGAATCTTTATAAAAGTCAGGCCATATCTTATGGATGTTTAATACCTATTTATGGTGTATGCACTAATATGAGCTGTCCCTAAGCACGATACGAAGTCATTTGGGCTTTAGATGGAGGTAGGTGGTGAGATTCACGCTCCGGTCGCTTTATCCCGTGGAAATAGATTTCGGTTCCCTAGCCTGGGTAGGTTCCATGGCCGGTTTGGAGTTGTGGAGAAAAGTCTCTTGTCGCCACCCATAATCCAGGCGTCAGCCGTCAGGTTAATACTGCGTCAAACGGTAGATCGATCGATGGCCAGCGAATTGAAAAGAGTAAAAGGTAAAGCAGTCCCGTTACAGGCCCGGAGTGGCCCAGAGGGTTCCAGGAAGTTAAGGTTCCCAGATTTCGTGACGACGGCACAGGATGGTGGTAAGGTTGTCAGCCTTACGAACCGGCCACCTTTACCCCCAGGAAATGCTCCTGGTACTCATTTCTGTTACAGGCTGAGTGGACCCCAGGGCCATAGCGCGATTGGAAGGATTTTATATCAATGCAAAATCCAATGTTACCAGCTGGGATCGAAACAGCGACCCTCCGATTTGTAGCACAGCACCTTAACCACTGTGCCATCGCGGTACCAATTGAAAAGAGTGCGAATAAAAATAAGAGAAGTTCCAATTTAACATTCTATAACGGAATTTACTGGGAGTACCTGAGGAGAGTTATTAACGATCTCAGAACCAGGACAGACGTTGTCCAGGCTATTATTCTTGTCCCTCAACTAACAAATCGCCTTCAAAGGCATTATGCTGCCGTCAAACTTTTCGATGTAGGGCCACGATAGCGTATTCCGTATAGCGACTCGCTACGGGCTGGACGGTCCGGGTATCGAATCCAGTTGAGAGGGGGCGATTTTCCACACACGTCCAAACCGTCCTTGAGGCCCACCCAATCTCCTTTACATTGGGTACCGGGTCCGTTTCCCGGAGGTAACGCGGCCGAGGAGTGGCTTTGACTACCCACTCTCATGTAGCGCCGAGGTTAAAGAAAGAGTAAGCTATACCTCTACTGCCTCTCTGGGCCTTCATGGCCTGCTCTAGAGTGAACTTTACTTTTTACCGTTACGAAACTTCTCCATGTCGCGCCGTACATTACTGGGATAAATAATTCTGCATGTGCGCAGCCCAATGCAGCCCAGTAACTATGGGGGCGAAGTAACCTCTCTGTGAAAGAGAGTAGTCTATGAGTGATACTCAGTCAAATGTTCAAGCAATTCTTCGCTATTTACTGAACCCCAAGTTCCACTGTCATGTTCAGCCTGAAGACTATTCTGAATCAACTACAAAATCGTAACTTACACTTTAAGTGTCCTTTCTAATATTCACATTTTGGTACCCTCCACATAATCTCGTTCGTAGATATCAAAATTTTCGGGGCAAAACGACATGCTGGTCAACAGTAATACTGCAAAAAAAACGTAAGGTAAAGTGCGCCCTTGTACAGACACTGAGGCTCTGTACAGGCCGTACGGCCCATAGGGGGAGTAGAGGTATAGCTGTACTGTACAGACACTGAGGCTCTGTACAGGCCGAACGGCCCATTGCGGAAGTAGAGGTATAGCTCTACTCTTTCTTGACTACGGCAATAGAAGGGGTAAGGGGTCAGTGTCACGCCCCGGCCGCTCTTTACACCCGGGAAAGAGCCGGTACCCATTGTACAGGAGGCTGGGCGGGCCCCAGGGCCGGTCTAGACAGGTGCGGAAAATCTCGCCCCCACAGGGATTCGATCCCCGGACAATGGTAATCCTGTGATGATCCGAAAATCTGACAATTGGGGAAAACGATATCACATTCAAGAAGATCATAATATAAATCTTCAAGGCTTTCAGACTCTCAAATCTAACAGAATTTTAATTTACAACTTCATCTGATATTTTTTTTTTATGACTGGTCTTCGGTCTTGGCAAGTTTGGACTAAAGTTCTGTTTGCTTTTCTCATCTCCCAAAGCGCACTTCACCAGTCTCACTGTAACTCCTCAAAGATTAATGCAACAATTATTTTTAACATTCATAGGTCCGTGCATTGCTAATTTATTCTCAAAGTACAACCAACAAGATGCAACGTTTCACAATTTATTTATTTCTGCGAGACGCTCTACATGTTTCAGACGGTTTTTCCGTCCATCATCAGGAGCTCAAAACTGCACATACTGCGTCAGGTATTTGTTAGACCAATATTGCTACCTGCTGCTAGCCTGACCGCTATGTTCCTTCCCGCCCAGGCTAGCAGCAGTTTTGAGCTCCTGATGATGGGCGGAAAAACGGTCTGAAACATGTAGAGCGTCTTACAGAAATAAATAAACTGCGAAATGTTGCAGCTTGTTGGTTGTAATCTACGAAACAATATCAACATCAAATATGTTTAAAATATTCAGTTCGTACCGAGCAGTAAACATGAAAAGTCTTGACTATGCATACCAATACGATAATTCTGTATAGGGAATTAATCGCAATATTTTCTGAGGTCAATACAGAAACATATAAATACAATCTATCGGCGAAATGTGGAGAAGGTAGTACATAAAGTAACGGGTAAACTCTAAACGATTAGGAATAACGATAATAATCGCCGCACAGTGGCTCTAGAAATTACTGTTCCCCTCCTTACGTAATTTTCTCCGTCCCACCGTAAATTAATCGCTTTTAGGCACAAACATACCCTTAAGTATAACGTTTTCAAACATATTCAGTCCATGTTCTTCCTTTGAACGTGAGAGTTAAAAGTCTTGTACCTACAAAACAACACATACATCTTCATTACAGTGAAACCTGCAATAACGAAAGCGCATTGGGTCGGATTTCTTTCCGTTGCAGGCAGGTTCCATTTAATACAAGTACCTAAAAGTAAGTTAAAGATACTCGACCCTGACAGAGGTTTCCGTTAAAGACAGAACTCTGTTATATCCAGTTTCCGTTTAAAACATGTTTCACTGCATTTGTATTTTAATGCCTTGTGAGATATGAAGCTCTCATGACAGTAAATATTAACGTGAAGGCCCTCGGGAACGTGAGACCGTTCAGTTTGGTAGACAGGTACCAAATTTACCGAGAAGCATGCTGCCTCCGTCTTCATGGTAACCTAAAGTTAAACAAAGTGTGTTCGTCCGAAACGTTGTTTCCCCGCTACCAAACTATACGGCGTCTCGTTTCAGAAAACTGAGTTTTTAATTCAAAAACACTTTAAAAGGGCACGATGAGGTATGACGCTCTGAAATGCTGCCAGCAGGCATCTCCGAAGTCTTTCCTCATTAATTTCTCTATAAATATTTACCAATTCAGTTCATGAGGTACAGTCCACATGGGGAACAATAAAAATGCAGTTGTTCTGCAGAATTAACAAAGACGTGTAATGAACAACTCCCTAGCAAATTTTTCCATTAGTTACCAAGAATCAAAAGACACAAAAAAAAACATCCGAAATTATCTGAAAATTGCTGCAACTGCCTCCCTTCCTAATACCAGAACAAATCCACAAGATCTCTAGAAATGACAAATTTAGTGACACGTGGCCCAAAGCGTGCAGTGACTATTTATTTAACGAACCGTGTAGGATAAAGACCTAAAATTTTCCTTGGAACTTATCAAAGATCACCTCACGCAGTTCCTTGGTTATGACAAGATATTTATTCACTGCAATTGGGTTTCCGGCTGGTGGCAGTGGTCGATAAGGTTGTACAAAAATAGGAAACAGACAAGCTGTATACGAAAAGAGAAACAATACACAAAACAATGCAAAACACAGAATAGACACAAAAGAAAACAAACATACAAAACAAGAAAACAAACATAAAACGAATATTCAAAAAACATAACTTGGATAATTATATATATATATATATAACAAAGAGAAGTAAATAATAATGAGAGAGTCTACTGCACAGAACCTAACACAGTTACATAGCTATAAATCAATGATAATACACACATTTCACCCAAGGTCATCACTTCACTTTACTTCCCATCACTTCACTTTACTTCACTATACTTCACTCCCATTTTTTTTTTATTTCCCAGCACTTTTGGACGTTTCGTCACCACGCTTCAAAAGCTATTCATTTCTCCTCACGTATATTTATTTTAATAGCCCTATTTCTAAAAACATGGGACTTAAAGGGGAATGTCGCTAGCGCCTCTGCAGGCAGGTTAATTCGTTGGTTAGTTATTCAGTCAGCCAGTCAGTCAGTCCTGAAGACAAACAGCAGTATGGATACCCAGCTTCATGCGTTTTAAAGTGTGTTATTTAACGCTGTCATTTGCTAAGTTAACCTTTAGGCGCCTAATGTCAACTATAGTGGTCGTACCGCACCGCTAACCTCTAAAGTTGCATTTTATATATTTATTCAACAAATATAGGTACTGACTAGTTTAAGCATGGTATACACTCTCCGTTTTTTTTCTCTTCAAAATGCAGTTTGTTTCATAATTCTAACGTATTTGGTTCCTGTATTATTCACATTTTATATACAGGGTGTGCCACAATTAAAAAAATAATTCCGGCGCCAAAAGGTTAATATGGCGTCGATGGTGAATGAATGAATGAATAAATGAGGGTGGGCCATTGGAGGAATGACATTGAAAAGGATAGCAGAAGCACACACGGAGAAACTTTTCCAGTGTTACATTGTACACCATAAATCCCAGAAACACTGGCCTGGGATTGTACCTGAGACTAGTTACTGAGAGCGACTAACTGCCCCTGCCCTCGGCGTTATTATAGAGGTGAGGTCAGTTTCACACCCCGGCTATTTTGCCTCTGTGGGAACAGAACCTAGCGCCATTCGGATAGCAGAGAGTGGGGCGAGGGGGGGAGGTGCAAAATTTGTAAAGGCGGGGTAATTCAGAGAAAAATTTGTTCATAGACACTATATATATTGCCAAATTATGAAATGGAAAGGATTTAACCTTTTGGCGCCGGAATTATTTTTTTTTAAGTTTAGCACATCCTGTATATAAAATGTGAATAATACAGGAACCAAATACGTTAGAATTATGAAACAAACTGCATTTTGAAGAGAAAGAAACGGAGAGTATATACCATATTTAAAATATTCAGAACATATATTTGTTGAATAAATATATAAAATGCAAATTTAGAGGTTAACGGTGCGGTACGACCACTATAGTTGACATTAGGCGTCAAAAGGTTAAAAAAAACGGGCAAAGGATTAATGCAATGCACAACCTCATTATGTTGCTGGAGTAATTCAGAAACGCCATATGCAGCCTCCGCATAACTGGCCTCTGAAAAGACAACCAAACCTGAATCCTCTATAGTATATGCCTATAGAAAGGGGATCAATCACATTCTGCTGAGCAGTTGATGTTCCAAAAAGGCAAAAATAATGGTTCTGTTCGCTTTATCAATCCTGGGCCTGGCACACAATGCAACGTAGGCGTCATAAGTGTATCTACGGGCGCCACGGCATTTCTTCGATACATCGATCAAGATTTTATATTCCATTATCGATTACTACTTCTATTCTTTGTATGACTGCTATCCATAAGTTCCCTACGTTATGCTGCAAAAAGTGAAGTCCTGACAGAAAGTGATACTGAAAAATTGGTGTTGTTGAGAATCAACCATGCGTGAGATATAATGAGCCCACTGACAGACAGACAGACAGTCGGGAGGAGAAAAAGGGGGGAGGAAAGGAAGTAACATCCAACTATCTTAACGTCAGCACCGAAATAAATTCATATGTCAGGTAAAACGAAGACGCCTTGCGCTTCTAAACATAAGATCTCTAATTTCCATTAGTGAAATGATTTGTATTCCTCACCCAATATTGTACGGGTGATAAAATCTAGAAGAATGAGATGGGCTGGGCATGTGGCGCGTATGGGTGAGGAGAGGGGGTGTATAGGGTCTTGGTGGGGAAACCGGAGGGAAAGAGACCACTGGGGAGAGCTAGGCGTAGATGGGTGGTTAATATTAGGATGGATCTCCAGGAGGTGGGATGTGGGTATATGGACTGGACTGGGCTGGCCCAGGATAGAGACAGGTGGCGGACGCTTGTGAGTGCGGTAATGAACCTTCGGGTTCCGTGAAA
>Ga0131853_10022865_pt1 | contig 11297 bp, 5 predicted proteins | sample TergutLab28metaG_FD_92764 | JGI IMG/M metagenome (GOLD analysis project Ga0131853, IMG submission 92764) | Labiotermes labralis P1 segment gut microbial communities from Petit-Saut dam, French Guiana - Lab288 P1 (version 2) (version 2) | ecosystem: Host-associated > Arthropoda: Insects >...
CAATATCTCCGTAACCATTGAACTTTGGATATAGGTGTTTTGGGTTATATCGGTATAGTTTGACCTAAGGAACACTCTCCCGAAGTTAGGTCCTTTCCTCCTGGGACACCCTGTATATATGTAATGTAATGATTTCTCATTTCTTTTTTGTGATATAGGTAGCCATACTTATGGACAATCTTTCTAGTTTTGATAGCTAGGCATATAGAGCATTTAGACTGCAGGCTGTGTGAGAGCAATTTATGTTCCAATACCCAACAAGAAAAGTGCTTTCTGTGTTCCCTAAAGTGTTCAATATGGTTCATCTCCAGCCATTCTCATATTCAGTGGCTATCAGGGACTCTTTCTGTGTGGGGTTAAGTTGGCAGAGCATGCACCTCTACCCATGTGATGCCTAATTAAGGACAGGAACAACTTCAGTTAACAGTTATGTGCAGAAAGACTACCAACTCAGAACTATTCACAGGTTGCAGATGTGTGATTAAGATTGTAACTATGTCATCTTTTCAGGACGAAGAGGCAGTACATGTTGCTCCTTGTCAAGATAAATATGAAGTATGTTTTGAGTACGTAGATGTTGCGGGACAATTTACTGTAGAAGACCGTGAATTATATTCTGAGGATGTGGATACCTTATCAATTAAGGAAGAGATATGTACCGAACAAATAAGTGAAATGACTTCTGAGACTGTGATTGTGTCTGCAGTCAAGGAGGAGAAACCTCTCATAAAAGAAAGTGCATTTTGTTTTGAAAATGCAACGGGAATGTGTTTAAATACTGTTGATATATCAATAAAGCAAGAACCTGTTGATGAGATAAGCATTAAAGAAGACCCATCTGCTGTAGGAGAAAGTGGAATTGTGGGCACTTTGTTATTTAAGAGAGAAACAACAGAAAATAATACATGCTTCATAGATACTGCACAAATAAAGGAAGAAATAATTGAAGAACACTGTGCTGAAGATGTGAGTGGTACAAAGAACAGAAACTGTGTGCCAATTAGAGATAAAACAGCATCTTCAGTTAGTCTGAACATTCAGGGACAGCCACTTATTGGTGCTTGTGTAATTCCTGTATCTAAGATAAAGGAAGAGGAGAAACAGGGATATGCTGAAACAAACAATGTGTTCAGGTTAGTGCAATGACTTGAGCTTCTGACAGAAGTGTTGTTGAAGATGAAAGTCTTCCGTGTGTGACACTGTGTCACTGGACAAGTAATTTGAAATGTTTTGAAGGATCATGTGCCCTCAAACTAGCAGGAACTACTCATGCAGTGATGTCATGTTATGTTCCAGAATAATTCAGTTGTTTGCATTCTTTACAGTTTATGTCATGACATCTCCCACACAGGTCCATTTATGAAGCTAGTAAAATGAAGTAGCAGTCATGGGCATGTACCAGCTTTAGACCTTACTGACAATTTGACCTCATATTCAGAATGCTGTCAAAGGTCTGTAGATTATGTTAACTCTGGCCACACCATTTAAACTGAACGTCACTTTCTTCAGATATGGTTGTGCAGGGTAATTGTCAGACAGCAACTGGCTGCGACTTAGCTTGTTTGCCTTATCAACTGACTGCCTGCATGAGATGGATTATAGTTCTCAGATAGAGTAAGGACTCTGTGATTGTTCAGTGATGGTGGTTATTAATCCATGTGTTCCCCTGCCTGAGTGGGCATTTAAATACACAAGGTGGTACTAAATTAACTTGACACTGAATGTTTGCCCAACGTGTCAAGTGACTTTTGTGCCACCTGTTTACGGATACTGTTTTTCCAAACTTTTGTACATGACAGTGTTTGTATTTCTTTACCAGGCCTGTCTCCATGCAGTGTACAGGTAAAGAATGAGTGGAGTTTTTACCTATGCCTATTCCATATGCCTTTGTGCCATGCACCTTTCACCATATGTTATGCAATTACAAGGCAGTTGAAGATCCCATTGTTCTGGGATGTGATGCTGTGTCACTGGGCAAATAGTTCCAGACATGTTATAAAATAGCAATCCCTTCAAAATGCTGGGAACTACTCGCCCTGCAACGCTGTGTCACATCTGAGAAGACCAACATCTTCAGCCACATTTCACACAGGGTAGTTGTTTGACAGTCCAGAGGTAAACATTATAATTAACTGTATCAGTTGAAATAAATTTTAGTAGTTTACCAAGATGCTCAAAATGGAATGGAATGCCATCTTGTCTCACAAATGAGTCTGGATAAACCAAACACATAGGGTTAACATTTATCTTCAGTAATACATTTTACAGTGTAATATGACTTGTATAATAATCTCTTTCCACTTTCAGTGAAGCTGCTGAGGGCACAAAACGTCCATCACCAGAGCAGAAAGATACACTCAAGGCTGATTGTGTCTTACAACCACAGAGAACTGAACACAGTGAACAAACTTTTCACAAATGTGAGATGTGTGGAAAAAGCTTTAAAAGATTTAGTACTTTGAAGTCACATGCATCATTTCATATAGCAGAGTATCTGCATGAATGCAAGTTTTGTCCTGATAAGTTTAAGCTGCTTCGTGAGCTTCAGAAACATTCACTGGCTCATGTGACAGCACGACCATTTAAGTGCAAACTGTGTGACAGGAAATTCAAACACCTCTGCTACCTCAAACAACATTCTGTCACTCACTCATATGAACAGTCAGGCAGGCAATCACATGAATGCAAAATATGTGGTAAAACATTCATGAAACGAATAAGGCTTACTGCACATGTTCGTGTCCACACCAGTGAACGTTGTCATAAATGTGAAGTGTGTGGGAAAGCCTTTAGGCTAAACTCCAGTCTCAAAAAACATTATCTGACTCACAACAATAGACCTAAACAATGCCAAGTGTGCCATAAAACTTTCAGATGTCTCAAAATACATACCCTAACCCATTTAAAGAATCGTCCTCACGAATGTAAAGTCTGCAATAATACATTTGCATCTGTAAGTGCTCTTAAGTTGCACATTGTTACACATACAAAGAATCAAGTTCAGCAGTGTGAACTTTGTGGTAAAACATTTGCAGCTTTAAGTTCCCTTAAGATGCACATTCGTGTACACACGGGTGAACATCCATATGAGTGCAAGATCTGCAGGAAACACTTCAGGCATTCAGGCCTCCTTAAGGAACACATGCATATCCATACTGGTGAACAACCATATCATTGCAAGTTCTGCAACAAAGCTTTCATACTTTCAAATACTCTGAGGACACATCTTCGTCTCCATGCAAATGCAAGAGCATTCAAATGTAAGGTGTGTGGTAAAGGTTTTCAACTGCAAGTCCACCTTAAAAGACATTCTGTTACTCACGCTGAAAATAAGTCTCATAAATGTATGCTCTGTAATGAAAGTTTCATAGATCTTCATAGCCTCAAGAAACATATTTTTGTTCATACAGGGGAAGAGGTCTATGAGTGCATAATATGCAACAAAACATTTTGGTGCTTAGTATCGTTGAAGGCACACATACTCGTACACACCGGTGAACAACTTTATAAATGTAATGAGTGTAGTGACACATTTCGATGTCATTCAAACCTCAGGTCACATGCCTTAATTCATTCAAGAATATATCCTAGTAAATGCAGCATTTGCAAAAAGTCTTTCAGAGAACCAAAGTACTTAAAGATACACTCGTTAATCCACAAATGGTGGCTCATCTAGTAGGACTGCTATAATTGTCGTTCCTTTTCCAGATGTCTTGTTAGTTTATGAATAAAAAGAATTGAAATCAGAATTTTCTGGTAGGAACAATCCAGATCTGATCGTCTAGAAGGAAAACTTCACCAGTGGTGAAATTCTGCAGGAACACAGCTATTTATGATTTTCCAGCAAATAACAAAGTCACTTTGTACTGTCTGTGGGAGACACTCTGACAGCAGATTACAAAAAAACATGAGTACTTGAGTTATTTATATGCATTGGTAACAGAGCTAATGGGTAGGTGTGGGTATGAAACCACACTAAAATACACAGTGTCATTATTATATGTGACAAACATCACTTGCCACTTCTTGTCATCTCATTTCCTATATTAACATAACCCACTCAGTTGACTGCCCAAAGGCACAGCAGAGTAGCAGCTGGAAGTGACAAAACAATAGTTGTCAGATAAAATAAGGACCCTGTGTATGTGGTACACGTGTTTAGAAATTTAGGAAATTATGGAGAGAAGTAAAATGCTCATAACAACTAATATGGCATGCGAAGTGTTCTGTTGTCAATGTTTTCTTACCTATGTGTATAACTTACTAGCAATAAAACACACTTGTGAAGAGCAGATCACTGCCATTCCTTTACATTTGCCATAGATTATGCATCCACATACAGTAGAACACATTTTAAATTTGGAGTTCTGAGCCTTATTTTAGAGGTTATTTATATAGTAATATATGTAAAACATACCAAATCAGATTATGGCAGAGGCTACACCCTGTCCAATGAATCTGATGATCAGAAAGCTGAAACTCACCCACAAGGACACACAGCAGATTAATATTTGCACTGCATTGTATTCGCTTCATATACTGATATTGCGAAGGTGGAGGCCATTCCTTAAGCATATGCAACCTGCACAAACAAAGTGAATTTGTGTGTTGCTGTTAAGGATCATTCTACAGTTTAGTCCATGCTTATGAACTGTAAACACTTTGACCTGAATTATTTGTTGCCAAAAATTGTTACATCTATGCACACTGCTGACAACTAGTTCCTACTAGATGGGGATGTTTTGCTACAGTAAAAGCTCATTTGACATCTTGGTCTACTCTAAAATGTGAATCCTCCACAGTTAGGTATTGCAGTCTCGATGCTGCAAGAAGGGTGGCAGCTGTCACTGAATGCGCAAGTGTTTAGTCATGCTATCTTTCAGTGTGTACTGGATATGATACACATTCTGTCACACTCATGAGCATGTAGTGTTTTCCCCAGTTCCTGCTGTCTCATGAACTGGACAAATCTTAAGCTTCCTATAAACAGCAGCTATTAGTCACTTATCTCAGTGCAACTGTACTGAATTGGCATAGTGAAATTGCTGTTTATAATTTATAGAATTTGTAGTTTGTAAAAGTACATAATAAAGTGTCTACTTTCATCTAGTATTGTGTTGGATTGAAACATCTCTTCTAAGGTTTAAATTTGTTGTAGTTCAGTACACAGTGTGTCTTTTATTGTGTCTATGATCATGGCAACTCTGTTGGGATGTCACAGCTGATGCAGACTTTGTATGTGACAAAGCTGCTGTGTTCTGGGGCACAATAAAAGAAACACACTGTATTGTCATCATGAATGGAGGAGACAACAGAATTTGTTTGCTCTGTAGAGTAAAGATGCAAAGCATGATGCCCCTTACAATGACATTACTAGCAGCAATTCTCCAGAGACATGCATGTCATGGTCAGAGGTTGGATGTCACCAACACAGACAAGTTCTTAAGCAGAAATTGCAGTAATTCTGGGTTACTGATTGCTGTAAAATCATGTCCACTGTCATCCACCAGGTCATACAGGCAAATTCTGTGTGATGGTGCTCTTTGTATGGAACTTGCTTTAATAACCATTCTGGTGCCTAGAATTCTGATGTGGCTTATGGACTTTTGGAATACTTGTGAACCCCTGCACTACACACAGCATCCTTGGCACAAAACAGCACAACATTGTGAAGTAATGGACTGTACATTCTGCATGTGAGACCTGAGTTTCTCATGGCAGTGACTATTAATGATTACATTCTTCTGGGATGTGATAGCAGGTAATATGGTATATATCTGCCAAACTGCATTATCTCATCCCAGAATATCATAAACACAGGACATGTTGCACACACTTGATAATGACAAGGTATGAATGAAATTTGACTTATATGGGCGGGTGATTTAAGCAGCCAAGTTTATTGTGGTTTAGATCAGGGATTTGGAAATTGAGGGGTGTAGAAGTAGGGTGGCAAAAATTTTCAATACGTTGTGATGAGAAGAATGTAATTCACATACTCCAAAAAGGCAAGGAAAATCTCTGAACCCGAAATGAAGAGGTAGTATATAAGAAATTTGTAGAGTACACAAATGCACCATGCTTAACTTGCTCTAACAATGCAGATGCCAGCTGCATATCCTTCCCACCTCTTCTTCCTGTTGAGCTGAAATTCACTGAGATTCTGACTTGGGTGACAAGACTGTGGCTACAGGCACACAGTAGCATGCCATAAATTTGCTTCATACATTGTGTTGAATGGGGCAGTGAGCATGGAGCACAGTTAGGTGTTTTGTAAATGTGAGCTGTCTAAAGGCTTGCAATGTAACTGGCTCACTGTAATCTCCTTTTATTGTGTTCAGTAGTATATTTTATTGTGATATGGCTTGCATCATCATATAGTTTGTGTTACTGATATATATCAGCTTTTATGTTGGTCTTGATTGTAGTGGTGTAGAATCAAACTGCACATACACAGTAAAATAAAAACAGGGTGCACTAAGATTACAGAACTGTGAATCTTTGAAACACTTTTGTATAAGGTGGGAGAACCAAATGAGGAAAACAGCATTAGGGGTAGAGATGGAGAGTGAAATACTATTGTAAGTACTGGTAAGGGGAGTAACTGGAATAAACACTGCTTGGTAATGGGTGTTGTTAAACAAATATATATGGGCTGCACACTGTCAGAACCTGTGTTAGCAGGCATTGCACTCTACTTCTGAGTCAAATAATGAATATCATATTGTACTTAACTGTAATAGTCCAGAGGTGTCATGATGCATTTATTGAAAAAGAATTTTCTAACTGAAGATTATATAAATTTAACACTCACAAATCATAATCTCCAAGTTAGGTGATCTGCAGTGTCAAGCTGACATCTAAGAAGCTATCATGGCTCAGACATCTTTTTCCCATTCACAGAAAGACCAGAATAGTCGTCAACCTTTATTGGAGTTCACTGTAATTTATGAGGAATGTACAACTGGAACCTGTTCAAGGATACTAACAGGCAAATGAGTTGCAACAGTAAGAACAAATTACCACAGGTATTTAGACATGAGTACCTTTAATGCACAAGGTGTTGTATCCCATCCGTAAACAATACCATGGAGTGCTGCCTAAAAACTGTACCGCAGCCAACTGCACATGTTGTCCAGTGTGAATGTATGGCCTTCAAGGGCATTTCTTTATGGTCCAGAGATGTGAAACATGCACAGCAGTAAGTATTGTGTTAGTAATCAGGTACCTGCATTAAATCAGGAAACATTAATCAATAGAACATGTAACATACATAGAAAGACTCCAGTCACAAGATCATCACGCATAACACTGTGATATTAGATATATTCCGTACAACTAAACATTACAGTAAGCAAAAGATTAACAGGGTACGTATAAACACACAATAGAACAAGGTTAACAGCCAATCAATACTCAAATGACAAAGTTAACAGCACAAGTTACGTATTTTTACAAAACCAACTCGTAACTGAAACTTATGTCTTGACTCGCACAATTAGAAATAAAAAAAAACCCCACCCTGGAAAATACGGGAGATCGCTGGCCCATAAATACCCTTCACCAATCGTGCATCGGTTCCACGAAGCAAACAAACTCGGCTGAGCAGACGCTGAACATGTCCAGAATAACACAAAACCAGAATTTAGAAATATAATTCCCAAACTAAATTTGACTTACTGAGATGACCCAATGACTGTTCAGACTCAGCGACTCCACTCCCGGGCTGATGAACCCAAAACTTAGATGAAGCTTCCACACAATCCAAAGTACGAGTCCCGACCACTGGCTCTAAAGCCAACCAAGAAAAGTCACAGGACACGCCCCTAACCCATTTCATCACCCACAGCAGCGAATCACCAGACGACAACCTTGAAAGAAGGGTAATGGAAAAAGAACATTCTAGAATTTCTGAGTTCTGCATAGCGACAGCTATGAGCCGAGTACGGCTCACCAACATACCATGCTATACCAGTGGTGCAACAATGCCATCTATACTGCCACAGCAGCGCTCTGTATGAGTTACAGTTGCACATGCCTCATAATTATGTCAGTTGGCATCAAGGAGTTGCTGCTGACACTGAAGGATAACATAACATACTTTGGGGCAGCACAACTGTGCATTTTATATTCACTGTTTCCTGCTACATGTTTTGGCTTTAAACAGCCAACCTCAGGCAGTGGAAGTGCCTTCTTACAGTGTCAAATGTTTAAAACAGAGCTGGCCAACACATGGCCCTCACCTGACCAGTTTCAGATATACAACTTGACATAATTAGGCCTACAGAACTTTATTCACAGAGAAAATGTTTAGAAACTCTAACTCACCACCCTTCAGATAGCACACAGTAAACCAACATTTCTTTATGTTTTATCAAGTTCAGTAGCACCTGTCATTCAACCATACTTTTAGCATAATTTATTGTTTGTAAATAACAGCCTTCAGTCAACACAACCCCCTCAATTTTGATACATCCATGCATAAGTGCAGCTCCCAGGTGAGTCCTTAATGAATAAGGTGGTCCTCCTGTGGTCTGACGTTGGCCAGCTTTGCTTTAAAGAAAGGAACATTACAAAAAATTTGTACTGATTGCACACACACACACACACACAGCTGTGTATAGGTACATTTAGTTACTTAACGACAGGACGACACTGAAGGAGGATGCTCAATATTTCCAAACCATATGGAGATACTGAATAGGATAAATGGTTGAATACACAACCTACACCATGATATTGATGACTATTAGAAATAATGTCATTAGTGTCCTAATGCTTTAATGCTTTTTTGTCAGATGAAAACAATTTTCCTATGTTACAAGCACCCAGTCACACAAATCTTGTGTCATTTGTGTAACACTTAGCTATAATTTAAAATAATTATCTAGTAATAAATGTAATTCAGCTGCTGGCAGTAGCGTACTGAGCTTGTAGATCCTGATAGAGAAATATTTATTTATTGAAATGTCAATATAACATAGCATATGTATCTTGTTTCGTAGATTCATCAAATTGTCAATACCAATACCAATACAACAAACCACAATGCAACACTTTACAGTAATAAATAAATGTGGGCTTGATTGCTTAGCAATTATGTCATATCACACATACAAGCACATAACTGTAAATCTATGTAATTTGCATGTCTGTTGATAACCACTCTTCACACAAAACTCTCAGTTTCATAGTATCAGTAGCTTGTTACTGCTAACAAGGAAACTAAATACCCACATACGTACGTAACTGCCAAAAGTAAATTGCAATAGAATTCCATTCATACCAAATTTCACAGCTCTCAATTACATGGTTAACGTTGAAAATGTGGGGTATAACACACAGGCATTGATTTTTACTATAAATATGACTGGCACAACTGTGCATACTTCTACTTGCAACCTATGTTTTTTGTACAATACATTCTTAAACATTACTTGCCTAAGCGCAGGACATCCATTCTATAAAGACTCAGTCAACTCTGATGTGACAAAACCAATTTTTATGAAATTCAGTAGTTAGCGATCCTAGGTAAAATGTGTGAACTAAAAAAAACATGTATATTAAAAATACCTTTTATAAGCAATATGCTCAACCAGCGCACAATTTCAAGGTGCAGGGGCAATTCCACGTAAACCACACAGTAAATAACCTGTACTTCTTAAATTTGCTGCATTCCTTGACCACTTTGGAGAAAACACCGTCGTAACATTTAAATCACACATTTCAATCCACCACGTCGATTAACTCTCGAGATATCGAACCTCAAGCGCGTTCTGCGTTCGTTGCAAACACATCTCCGGAACGTTTTAAGGTACAGCGCTCATCAGTGGATTGTTTTAAATAGCATGTTACGCCCTGTACATCAGAATAGACAAATTTTAATTGCACCATATCAAGCAGACGTTTTGCCATTACACATGTTTTTATTTCTACCTTTTCCAAACTCTGACATCAGGGAGGAAAATCATTCTAGATTCATCGCTTTCTACGAGTGGGCTAGACGGGGGTGCAGTTAAGTTCAGTGCGTTGCGAGGCAAGTATGGGGGCAGTTACAAAGTACACCAGTTTCGCAGGGAAAACCTCCCGTCATCGCCTGGTAATATCTATCGTGCAATTACATTTGTATGAGATGTCTGACGATGGAAGAGTGCGAAATTGAAAAAACGGGCAGACTGAAAAACAATTCGAAGGGTGTTAGGTGACAAAAGCAGAAAAAAAATTATACATCGCAGGCGTGTCTCTACACCACTTAATTGCGATCTGCGCGGAAGAAAGTCATGAGCATGGGCGTCGGACACACCATCGGCACCAAACAGGTTAAGCACTGTGGGTAGAGACTACCTAAATGCAACGCCAAGATTATTTGGTTTATGTAAAAAATATTCAAAAGTTGTGAGAAAATGGAATTTCGGCAATTAAACGAAGTCGTTCACACATTTCAGGAAGAGTCTGGCAGTAAGGAATAAAATGGCATGACTGAAGTATGCAACGTGCAAGCTGAAAAAAAAATAGAGGAATCATTTTCAGTTTACGTGCTACTCCAGCAAAAGCCAATAAGAACGTCGTAACATCCCACGCAACGCGTTCGATGATGCTTAGGATGCAAAGAAGTCAAATTCTGTACCTCTGGGAATTCTTGGTGTTTCAGTGCAAGGGACAAGCCAATGTTGGTAAACACCATTTTTAAGAAACTCACAAGTAACATTCAACAAACATATTTTTCTTCTGTAATAAGTACCCAGTTTTGACAACTTTCACACCACATATAGTCAGTCGATGTACACTATACAGTACAATTTACAACCCACCCGGCTATTCAATTGGTAGGCATGTCTTTTTCTCAAGGAATCTAAGAGGTTTACGTGGAGGGCGGTGATATTATTAACACCTTTCACTATTGATGTTGTTTATTTTAACTACCGATGTTAACATTTACAGATCGCTGCATATGAACGCGCCCTTGAAAAGGTATCCACTGTTAGCTTTGGAACGCGAGAACTTGTCACTTCCGAGTTACAGAACAGACTCCTTCTCGTTAGGTTTCCCAAAACTCGCAAGTTTTAAGTTCACCCCTTTCTTAAAATTTCTTACTGTACCCAATTGGTCGAATGTTAAATTTCGCTGCTTCCTAATAGGTCCAAAAGTCAGAATTTTGAATACGTTAACCCCAATGGCTTCTATTTATGTAACATTCTTCCATTGTTGTCGCCCGAGTGAACTCCTTCACGCGTCTCACTAATTTCTTTAGAGTCCAAGCGTGCCTAACATTGTAAATCTTCCCCACACGATTTAAA
>Ga0131853_10022868_pt1 | contig 11296 bp, 5 predicted proteins | sample TergutLab28metaG_FD_92764 | JGI IMG/M metagenome (GOLD analysis project Ga0131853, IMG submission 92764) | Labiotermes labralis P1 segment gut microbial communities from Petit-Saut dam, French Guiana - Lab288 P1 (version 2) (version 2) | ecosystem: Host-associated > Arthropoda: Insects >...
AAAGGACGAAGGAACATAGGACGACCGAGGAAGAGATGGAGGGACCAACTTCATCTTGAGGATCAAGGAACAGGAAACACACCTAACCCTTCAGGAACATGATGATGATGATGATGATGAACTAGGGATGTTTCTTACAGACATAGTAAATTTGCTTTATGTTTCAACCAAAATGGGAATTACATATATCGAAATACACTAAGAAGAGTTACTGCATTGTAAGTTGTTTGAATTCAAATGACATCTCTTTTTTACGATTAACCACTTTATATTGGACGATAATTAGGATATACAGCATATAGATGTCAGTTATACTGTAGACTTTGTGGTAATCGAGGGAGCTTGAAATTAGTTGTTACAAATATTTTATGCGAGATCTGAGGTTCTCATGTGATGACTATATGCAGACTGCTGTCTTTGGCATGTGACACAGAAGTGGCAGGAGTGTACCAAAGCTTCAGGAGAACTTGCTGTGTCAGCCATCACGGTGCATGATGATTCAAGACCTTTTGTGTGTTATGCCATATTGATTGTTTAAGTATTTAACAACAATATTGACACTAGATGTAGGTACATGGTCGGCATCATGCCCTGGCCACTTTACTCCTGGGGAAAAACACGTCTGATATAGAGTGAATGTAAGGCTGGGAAGGCCCTAGACTCAGTCTCGAAGCTTTCTTAAGGGGGGAAAAAATATGCGGCCCACACCAAAAATTGAAACATGATTCCCTGATCATCCACCCCCCTACCCCACAACCACCATCTCACCACTACAAAACTATGCTACCCCAGCTCTGCTTATGGTACTCTTGAATCTTCCAAATTTGTTTTTGGTACAGTCAAATCCTGAAATTTCTTGCACATACCATATACCTGAAACAAAGGTCAATGCCCACCACAAGTGTGATGTAATACATTAACCTCTGTCCCTTACCTTGAAAAACAATCAGTAAATTAATTTTTACTCAGGAAGGAATTCCCCATGGCCTTATGGTCTATATTACATACAAAGATTTCACTCTGGCCATGAAATATCACACTGTGTGTTACTGCAGCTAAGAACAACACCACCTATTATCAAAATGGAACAAATGAGTAACAGCTCTCACCAACATACTAACTCACCTAACAGTAATGAAGTATTAGTTCTTACGGATAATTCTTACTCACAAAATTAAATATAGAGGTGTTGTATTGCATCTAAAATTACATTATTAAAAGAGAGGCCTAGTGGTTTCAATTCACTGTGACACACAGTCTAAAAAGTAAGTAGAATGTGAATGTACAACAAACTCCATCCTTTACATAATAATTAACTTTGGCATTATTAATTAGCAAAGTGTAAAATAAATCCAACATGGGTGGAAAGCAATGCATGCAGTGAAAAAAGCAAAGCTTTATAAAAGCAACTGAAATTATGCATTTAGGCTCAAGCACATGTGTCAGCAAGACTCAATGCAAAGCACTAAGAAAGCTGGTTACAAAAAGCATACCAGTATCTCAATACCCTTCAGAATTAACACCCAATGTGTAACACTACACAGAAAGCAATAACTGCAGTTCTAAAATATAACAAAGCTTGAAAGTCCTGAATAAGAAAAAAGTTTTCTAACACATAATTTAAGCATTTCTTCTGACTTGTTTATTCTCTCAAGTACAGTGGTTATATTGTGTACCATCTGCTTTAATATTCAAAATGTCTGCATTCTGTCAACCATGTGTATTTATGTTTTTCATATGGTTTTGAAAATAGACATGATTTTTTTTCCCTACACAGCATTTTTATTTGTATTTCAGGTTTTAAAACGGTAATTCAAAAATAAGAGCATATAAATAAAATGACAAATTTGTTGGATTTGACTTACTTATAAGAATGAATGTGCATTAAGAAAATGAATGACAACTAAACATGGCATTTTTTGTTACAGAGGACATCGCGTTGTGTTTAATAATTTACAAGGTAAACAAATTGTTGACAGTTGCTGTTAAACAACCATAGTACATTTAATTATTGTTTTCTTCTCTTTACAAAAATAAAGAAAACTAATAACTAAATATACTATTTTTCTGTTTGATGGCAACTATAAACAATTTGTTTACCTTGTAAACATGGCATGTTTGACACTTGTACGTTTCACACATACGACTCTAAATTTAAAAACAAATGACAAACTGTGTTACAAAACAAGGCTGTTACCATGTGAAAGCTCAGGGTCTCAAGGAAATGCCTATGAAGAATTCTGTTTTCTGAGACATGATGCTGTGGTCTGGTAGCCATTTACTGACTTTTGGAGAAAACTGTTGACTCCATTTCCTTCTCCTATCCTGAAAATGGAAGCGCAACTTTCCTCCAAAACAGAGGCAACTTTTTACCACATTACATGGTGTTTTACCCCAAATTACTATATTCTTCTAGATGCATTTATTATATGATAAGATATAGATAAAAGACAATAAAAAACAGGGGTGCATAAATTATGCATACAGGTCAGCAAAACATGGCAAAAGTCAGGCAATCTAAGCAGAATTTCAAAAACACATAACCAAAACAGTATCAGTTGGGTTTTAATATTACAAAATGACTGCTGAAAATTTCTATTTACCTGTTGTTCCTTCTGTACTTCCCATCACCAAGGATATATTTTTTCACCCAGAAGGGTGACGAGCGAAAGGGAAAAACAAAAATAAAACCTTAATTAATATCACAACAATCCCACACAATACAACACACGACAAAAAACAACAATTCATAACGCAAACCCCTGCAGTCATGTTCATATCCTGTTAGTATGTTACTGCAAGATAACAGGAAACTGTTAGTAAGTTGCAATATATTTTGGTTCTTACTTTACTATCAGATACTTAGTAATGCCTGATGGTAAAATAAACACTAAAATATATTTGAAAACCATACAACAGAATGGATTCCAATATTAAAATGTTAGTAGCACCACATAATAAACTAATGAGCACTACCATACAAATCTGAACTACAGGGAGAAAATATACCATTTGGAAAAATTTTATAAATTGTGTGTATGTCTAAATGTATGTACTTTATAAGGTAGTACCTCTTAACATGACCATCTTTAATATTCTATATTATGCATTCACAGAATACAAAAAAGAAAGGAGATGGGGACAAGATACCACAAGATATATGAGCATAATAAACTTGTGTTTTTTAAACAATGCACATATCCTTAAGCTATGGTAATTAAATTATGCCCCCAGAATTAAAACAAAGTCTCATCCAAACGAGTTAACCCTTTAAATGCCGAGTTAAATCCCATCTGCCATTTGCTGGAATTATTAGGAGCTCACCGTATTCTCCACGTTAGCAGGATAAGGGCTAATAAACAAGGTGTGAGAAATATGATGCAGTGAGTAACATAATATATTCCTGGCTCATGTAACAACCACTTCAGTAACCGATTACACAGCATCAATTAATGGGATAACTGGTGAATACAAATGGAAATAATGTAGGTACAAGGAAATGTGTCACCTAATCTGAGGTATTATCCTTGCATATACAGGAGGTACAGATTGAAAATTGTGAAACACCTCAGTTAGGGACAGCTAACCTCTGGACCCACATTTGATGCTGGCACTCTCCCAAACATGAAGGGGCGCTACCACTTGACATTCACTAGAAACATAGCCAATTTTGATGTGATTTACATTTTAGGAATCCAGATAAAATTCTAAGTATAGCAAATCTATAGTACCTTAAGTGTAAGATGCAGTGCTTACATGAAAATATGTATGACGTGTGACACCACACCATTCAATTTAATTCCATAAACTTCAAGAGACTGACACAGGTGAACAGAAGAATAATTATGTTCAACACTTGTGCAAGAAGAAGATGTGGGAATAACTTACGGCATGTATCTTCAAATGTTTAAATTTACATGGCGAGGACAGAAGAAGTATCGAGTTACATTTACACAATTTCACTCTTCGATTATGCACAGAATTTCCTCTAGTACAAATTCTGACTACAGTCGGTTTTCCAGACATTACCTCGATACTTGCATCACCAATGTACATCATGTAGCTGTCAGCATATAACACATAATCGTAGGTACATTTATGATACCTGCCACACAATATCTCACATCCCTACCTTCAACACCTTAAAGCCAAACACATATGTCGTAGCTGTCATATTGTTACTTAACAGGCTACATGCTACAAGAACAATACCTTAACCAAAATATATATATATATATTTTTAAGTCCTATTGCAACATAATATAATTTTTAAGCACCTGATATGTTTGTTCTTTCTTCAAAAAGAACAAGCTAGTACAAAAACTGGTATAGTAATATTACAAATTAAATGAACCTTTTATAGCTTCCATTGTACAGAAAAGTCTCAGACAGTGGGCAGCGTACTGATACATATTCTGGTTCTTTCAGAGAATACTTTCTCTAATAACCTTTTCCTTCCTTTCCTGTATCACTTTCACTCCTTTATCTCATTCCATTCCTTCTTAATTAAACAGTGGACTACGTTATATCTCTACCTTTCAGTGTGCGGAGTTCAAAACACATACTCGCCATTGTTGAAAATACACATACGAAGGTGTATCCAAAAGTCCCAGGACAATGCTCATAACACGCAAGTCCCTTGTAGTTCACGAGTTTCCCGCTAGGGTGTGTTGCGGTGGTGTCTCGTGAGTGAGTGTGCCAAGTGGTGTGGTTGGATGTGGAAGCATTTGATTGTTGCACGTGTCTTTATGTGTGTATTGCATCAGCCGTCTGCGATTTTCTGATATCAGTGGTTTGGCGGAAGTTGACGAACAAAGGGTGTGCATCAAGTTCTGTGTGAGATTGGGTAAAATGGGAAGTGAAACTTTTGAAATGTTGAAACAGGCTTTTGGTGATTCGTGCATGAGCCGTAGCCGAAACTTTTGAGTGGTTTGGACGTTTCAAGAATGGCAGAACTTCGACTGCTAATGATGATCAATCAGGTCGGCCAAGCACGGCAACATGCCCCTCAAAAGTGGAACAGGTACGGGCGGCTGTCAACCAGGATCGTCGTCGTACCATACACGATCTCTGTGCAGAGGCTGGAATTGGTTATGGATCTTGTCAGCGAATTCTCACAGAACAGTTGAACATGCATCAGACTGCAGCGAAGTTTGTGCCGAGAGTGTTGACCCAGGATCAGAAAGACAGTCGAGTAGCGATCTGTCAGGAACCGAAGGAAACTGTGATAAACGATCCCACACTCCTCTTGAACATCATCACAGGCGATGAAAACATCGTTTATGCTTACGACCCAGAGACAAAATTGCAATCTTCGCAATGGAAGAGTCCTGGGTCTCCAAGACCCAAAAAAAGCAGGTATGCAAAAAATCAAATTGAAGACGATGCTCATTTGTTTCTTTGACCAAGAAGGGATCGTACACCGGGAATTTGTCCCACCTGGAATGACGGTCAATGCACATTTCTACTGTGATGTTCTAAGAAGGTTACATGAAAATGTGCGGCGCAAGAGGCCACAGAAATAGCAAAACCAGAACCTCATTATCCACCACGACAATGCCCCGGCTCACAGGTCCTTTAAAGTTTCGCAGTTTTTGGCCAAGAACAACACGACAGTGATCCCCCATACTCACCCGATCTGGCCCCCTGTGACTTTTTCCTCTTCCCCAAGCTGAAGCTTCAGATGAAGGGTCGAACATTCAACACCACTGAAGAGATTCAAGAGGAATCGCAGCGGGTACTTGACACAATTCCAAAAAGGGACTTCCAGAGATTCTTCCAAGCATGGCAGAAACGCTGGGACCGCTGTATTCGTGCAAAAGGGGAGTACTTTGAAGGTGATGGAGGAATTTAACATCCACGGTAAGCAAACTTCTTTTTACAAGTACTGTCCTGGAACTTTTGGATACACCCTTGTATAGTCAAATAACATATATGTGCACAAACTGTTCCCTTTTACACACACACACACACACACACACACACACGTCTAAGTAACATGATCCTACATCCTATCCTTTTCCTTTTGCTAAAAAGTTTAAACTCTTGTTACAGTAACAAACTTCTCTCACAGCAAGGGGTAAAAATGAGAAGATGAGGATGCAGCAGGAGACAGCGACACTTACTCATCCTAAAACAGCAGTTCAATATAAAATGTAATCCTAAACAAAGCCACAACACATTAAAAAAAAAAGTTCTGTGAAGCTCTCTATTCGGAAACCCACCTTCACACATGGCTGGAGCAATTCACACCTGACTGCATACCAACAAAATAAATAACATATCTAACACATCCAACACACATACTAATCTGTATTATTATTGGATAAACCAGGGGTAGACTTCGACAAGCTTCAGGAGCACTGTGACAAAACTTTCCACAATAGGGTACACAATGGACCATCCAAATCTTAGTAACAAGACTGTTTATGAATCAAAACATCAATCCCATAAAATGTCACAAACTCAGACACAAGAAGAAATTAGTAATGTCACAAGCACTATAATCAAGAACAGCTGACAAACAGATCACAAGGGAATCCCAAAAATAAAAGAATTAAAATTTTATTCCAAATGGAAGATTTTTTTAACGTGTACATTATCATACCATACTTTCTGTAAAAAATACATTTCAAATGGTGGAGCAGTATAAAATTAAGTTTCCTACACTACGTCTAGTATTCTTATACAGTTTTCTTGAGCTGAAGAAAAACCACATACAGAATAGGTGAGTTCATGGGTTCAAATCCCGAAATCCTGGGAAAACAATAACAGAAATACTTTTCCTCACACAACTCTATTATGAACAGGAAGTCTGATGTTCAACAAACATATGTATAATGTACACAATCAACTTTGGACTCTGCATAATAAAACATAGTTCTCATTATACAATTTTTTAAAGCCTAAGCCTGAGAAAATGCTGAACACATTACAAACTACTAGCCAGTGGAACTAAAACTTGTTTTATCATAAGTCTAATTGCACTACCTGCATAGCACACAAATTTTATATTCGACTGGCATTCTGAGCTACATGATTCAGGTGGAAATTTCTGTTAACAGAATCATGTCTTTCATCCTGTCTATTAAGGTGCTTCACTACTTTTTTTTTAACCAAGGAGAGCACTGAAGATAGGCAACATTCCTCACTAAAGTGTCCTAATTAGAATGTGTTGTCAGCATAACATTCAAAATTTTCAGACTCCACAAAGAAAATAATACGATGCAGACTCTAAGCATAAAAAACTGACATGATAAGTCAATTATTACATACCTGAATTCCTCTGTGTCAGTACTCAATTCTTGCTCAATATGCAAGAATACTTGCACCATCTCACTGATAATGATAGGCCATAGCGAAGTGACATGCTGTGGTGTCATACGCAACAGCAGCACTCGAAAACAAAGGAAAACCTGCGCCTGGACAGACGGCACAACCTGAGGCAACCGAAGACTGTCTGCTAGTCGCTCTAAAAAGGAAGGAAGTCACTTAAATTCTTTTGTTCTGACTTACATGTGCCTCTCTAGTAACGAAAAATAAATGTCACCGTTTCTATTTTAATGATCATACACAACACATACAGTTTTATGAATTACAAATTTAACAAATAATGGAAATCACAAAAAATACAGAAAAAAAAACTGGAATGAGCACTCTAATAGGATATCAAAATGGATTCTCAAATATAAACCCAAAGCATAAAGACATAAGAGAATGCCTTTGAAATCACGTAGTATTCTGTCTTGTAATATCCATAACAAGTTTCACCTGGTCTAATACTGCAAAGGATGGTGGTGTTGGTAATGACGATGGTGCAATGATGATGATGATAATGATACACATGTGACTACATGCATATTCCTCAAAAATGAAAGACAACAATCTGATATGTGAAAACCAAGAAATCATCATAACATAATAAAGTGCAATAACTGGAATGGGGACTAACTTTAATGGCAACTGAGATTCCATTCCAGTCTTATGAATAAGGTTGCATTGAACAGAAGTTTAGGATCAAAAAGCCTCATTCTAGAATGTTAATAAAGCACTAAATGTTTCCTTTTACCTCTCCCCTCTCCCAAACATCATGTGATTTGTATCACTTAACCTTATACCAGCAGGAACAAGATGGAGTCATCACATGCATGATGGAATAAACAATTTAAGTATTTGAAGCCACTTGCTTCTTCTCCCACTGTACAATATCCACTATTGAACAGACATGTCTGCAATGACTGACATTGGTACTGTTATGCAGGACACAACAGAATTAGCTAAGAATTTAACCATGTTACACATTTCACTATAATGGAAATAAAACCAAAATTATATTTCTAAATATTACAGATATTTTTATACTCAAAAACTATAAATGATTCAAGAGATATGGACTGGAATCTGTGGCACATAATGAAAGTTATAAAGAGAAGGGGCATTTCAAGTTTTGGGGTTTTTGCAGCAACGCGAATGCAGTTATCAGTTCTGGGGAGTGATGATGCATCACTGGTTATTTGGTTCCTGATGTTTAGAGACAACACAGTGACACAGTGTCACATTCCACAAGAGCCAATATCAGAAATGACACTCTTTTCCCTCTCAATACTTTCTTTCATATGTTACCTTGATGCACATCAGCACATATCCTTATGAAAATAAGCAGTCAGGTCACCACCAGCCCATTGCTATAACAGAACGTGTCCAGTGATTCAGTGAGTTTATGTAAGCCTTCTGGTGAGAAACTGCCTATTTCTTTGAGGAGGACAAAGTACAACAACAGGTTGCATGCATAATCTAAGCATCTTATTGGGTCATATCACCAACAACAGGGAAGAGTTTCAGAAGTGTGCCACCAACACTTTAGTCATGAACATGTCTGACCACAGTACAACCACAAACAGTAAAATTCTGAGCCTAACCTTGTAATTAGCTCACCTTGTATTTCAGGCATATACTTGTGGTATTGATCAATTTCACTGCAAAGAATGACAAAAGCAAGCCTCTTCAGTAACTGAGCTCTCTGTTCATACTCCTGTTCTCGACTAGAGAAGATGCTTAAAGAGCCACTCTGAGCCATGGACACGCGACCTGCAGGATTAAACTTCTCATCAGAACTAATGTTCACAAAGAAATTTTCCTGAATCAAATTAGCACTCCTAAACCAATGTATGTCACCATTAATCTTATAAACTACAAGTATGCAATGTGACATACAACAAGTTGCCATCCACACACGCAGGGAGGTAGTATGTAAACTTGCCTAGCTCAGGAAAGATGTTTATTATCAATACATCAAATTTTTGTGTTTCGATTTCCACGTACATGTGCTAATGGTCTATCACAGTGGCTGGTTATAAGGGCCACATTACAGATATAAAGTTCATTTCACACACAACAGCAGGCCATTAAAATGCTCACACAAGAGATTAAAGTTGTAAACAAGCTGCGTAGGGCAAGATGACTAAGTTACAAGATTCTAAGTTTTACAGAGCACAAAATCAATGACATAAACAACTATAGGTAAAACAAAGCCTTACATTCTGATCCACAGAGGCCACAACACTGTGTAAGTTTTAGGTTTCACATTTCAGAAACAAAATATTCACCACAATTCACTGCCTGTAAGAGCAGCAGAGTAACATGTTGGTTTATGAAAACTCTTACAAACTGAAATTAATCAGCCAACAGAAATACAAGCCAGTTTGAAATGTGAGCAAGAGACTCCACATCCTGGACATGATGATAGGGACAGATATACTCACTCATTAGGTCTCTGAATGTTGTACTGTCATGTGTCATCAAGTTGTCGACTATTGTTTTCCAGTACGGAAGGCAAGTGGCTTCCATTTGGAACAAAGCTGGATCAAGAAGCAGGTCAAAGACATCTCTACGCCAAGCTTTACGGGTATACTGATAGCTACTCAGACTGGCCAGTAGCTGGGAGCAGGCATGGAAGCTGGGTACATTGCGTCGCCTGTAACAAACATTACCTAATGCACTAATTACAAGGAAGCAGTCTTGTTGCTGCTAAACTTGCTAGTAAAATGAAAAAGTTTATTTCACTGCAATAATAGAAGTGCAATTAAGCCAAATAAATGACCGATCCAACAAAAAAATGGTGACTGTTGAGTCTTAGATTCCACTGCTGAACCTATAGGCACTGAAGAAAGACTGCAGTCAAGGCACACTGTGATGCTTTTGAAGTGTATACTGGGCACTTAATTGTGGTGCTAATGGGATAGTTTTTACTTACAATGAGTACACATTTCAACCAAACAAGGTGACCTAATTACCAGCAGCAATCAAGTCAGATGGTACTTGATCGCATATTTTCCTTCTCTTTTAGACAGCAAAAGCATGCGGCAAAAAAGCATAATGGGAGAAAATCGATGTCTTTTATTAATCTTCGTTTAAAAAGATTGGAACTTTATTCAAAAACATAAATCAAAACATCTGAATTGAAAATATGCATGTTGCAATGATTAATTATGGAATTCTGCTTCAAGAAAATAAGATTAAATACAGATTGCAGATAAATATAGTGACAGAGCACATGTTGTAAACACTCTGAGATTCTAAGACAGTTTGAAAAAATTATATGATATGGAAGGCAATAATTTCTGTTACTCTACAATTTTATAAGTAAAGAATTTTTTTTTTAATTAATAGAAAAAATGTCCTTTGAAGGACTGAATTATTGATGGGACTGCTGCCATGCCATCACTGCAACTTAAGACTACAACAGCCAAAAACTTGAACCAAGGTACATTAAACAGAAGTTCTGCTGCTGTATATCTAAATTCTGAGTACATATATACTCCTCTTCTAGTGATAAAAATTGAGCCATGGACAAGTGACTCAAAAAAGTCACAAGGTCATGAAGTGTAAAACCTTGTGGGCCGGGTAGCTCAATCGGTATAGTGACTGACTACGGGCTGGATGGCCTGGGATCAAATCCTGGTGGGGACGAGATTTTCTGACCGTCCAGACCAGCCGTGGGGCCCACCCAGCCTCCTGCGAAATGGGTACTGGGTCTTTCTCGGGGGTAAAGTGCGGCCGGGGCGTGCTGCTAACCACTTACCCCCTTCTAGTGCTGCAGTCATGGAAGAATAGAGCTATACCTCTACTCACCCTCTGGGCCACACCGGGCCTGATGGGATCACTTTACCTTTTATCTCACAAGTTTACGCTGTGTTAAGTTTAAGACACCGACTGAAGAAACTTCATAATCTTCATAAAGTTGTCACATTGATGAATGAAACCGTTTATTTTGCCATGTGGATAGAAGGAAGGAAGG
>Ga0131853_10022870_pt1 | contig 11296 bp, 6 predicted proteins | sample TergutLab28metaG_FD_92764 | JGI IMG/M metagenome (GOLD analysis project Ga0131853, IMG submission 92764) | Labiotermes labralis P1 segment gut microbial communities from Petit-Saut dam, French Guiana - Lab288 P1 (version 2) (version 2) | ecosystem: Host-associated > Arthropoda: Insects >...
AAATAATTTAAATAAGAAAATTAAAAAAAATTAAATTATTAAAAGTAATAGTTATTAGTATACGTAAAAAAAATAAAAGAAACAAAAGTAAGTACATACCTAAAATAACAAAAAATAAAAGAAAAAAAAAAAAAAAAAAAATAAAAAATGGGGGGGGGGGGGGAATCTAAATTTGAATATGAGGGAAATATTAAAACTATCGATTTAAAAACAGAATATAATAATACAGGTTTTGCCTATGTATTTACTTACTCTGTCCTTGATTGTAGCGACAGATTTGGGCTACGTAAAGCCACACAAATTAAAAACCAGAAATTCTTATTCTCCGCGAGGGGCGACGAATCTACGCGCTTGTGAAGTATACAGCTGTGCCCATTGTACATCGGAACCGACCGTACGCTCATCACTTGCGCTATGCAGTCCGCTATATAGAATCCTAACATGCACTATTAATCTTCCCGACTATACGTTCCTGGAATGAGGAAATTTTTGCGGGAGTTTTCCCCGCAAACTACTTGACGCTCTGGCACAAAAGAGTACACCCCAACCCCAGATATGTCACACAGGTCACGTGACGTAGTAAATACCTCCGTTGAGTGGTATGGGGGAGTACATCCTGCGACACCATAGTGACAAATAAAATTAAGTTTGGAATAAACGGACCGAGGAAGAAATAACCAGGGATTTGATTTTCTAGGTGATGATATAAAAAGGTTTTTGCAGAGGCTGAAGTGGATGGGTTGGACAGAGAGAGGATAAGAATTCCTGCAAGGCAATGAGGTTTGAAAATGGAGTAGGACACGAGTTGTTCGCTGTCCTAACGGACAAAACGAGGAAGAAGTACAGAAAGGAGAATGGTGGGGGGGGGGGGGTGGAAGAAAGGGAAAGAAAAAATACGTGAAACGTAGACAGCCTAAAGCTTTTCAGATTTTTAAGCAATGTGCTCTTAATAGTGTGGTGTTATGGTTTGTAATAAATGTGTGGTTAGAGGGCTTACGGAGGAACAAGCATCCTCCTTCTTCAGGTTCAAACGTTTATGTTCAAACTTGAAACTGAAATTTTTAATTTCTGACAGGCCTGTAATGACCACATACACACAACAAGAACAACAAACGGTAAAACACACACAGGTCTGCAGTAATATCACATATATTTACTTAGATGCTCCAAAGAGCAGGGTCCTTCTTGAGAATTTAGCCGGTTCTCGGTTAGTCAAGAAATTCCCCGCATTTTATGGAACTCGAATGTTCCTTACCGTCTTCACAACAGCCCGCCACCTGTCCCTATCCTGAGCTGGAACGATCCAGCCATGCGCCCCATTACACATCCTGAAGATCCATTTTAATATTATCCTCCCATCAACGCCAGGGTCTTCTTTCCCTCAGGTTTCCCCACCAAAAGCCTGTATGCACGTCTCCTATCCCCATACGTGCCACTTGCCCAACCCATCTCGTTCTTCTTGATTTGATCACCCTAACAAAATATGGTGAAGAGTATAGATCGTTATGCTCTACATTATGTAGTTTTCTCCACTCCCCTGTTATCTCACCCATCTTAGGCCCGAATATTCTCCTCAGCACCCTATTCTCCTCAGCACCCTATTCTCAAACATCCTCAGCCAATATTCCGCCTAAATGTGAGCGACCAAGTTTCAAATTCACAAAAAACAGGTATAATTATAGTTTCGTGTATCTTTATCTTTTTTATTTTTGGATAGCAAACAGGAAGAGAAAAGATTCTGCGCCGAATAATAGCAGGAATTCCCTGACATCAATCTGCTCATAATATCTTCCTGAATAGAATTTTGGATTCGTTAAGTTTTTTCCCATATGTTTGACTTCTTCCACCCTTTGAAAGGTACTATTATCAATCTTTGTATGTGACTTCGTCCTGCGCTGTTATCTCTAAACATGACAAAATACCACATGTACGTACTAATAACAGTATGCCTGATGTCATTATCTGGTGAAAGTAAAAATGCGTCTAATCCTAAGCTACAGGCCTTAAAAATGATAGGCCTATGAGTCGCGAGGACGAAACGTTAGATCTATTTCGGCAATCTGTATTGGCATCTTAAGGTTTGTTGTTGTTGTTGTTGTTGTTGTTGTTCTGTTTCGCCGGCGACGTCGTCGACGTTATCAATATAATGTCATATGCCCCCCCCCCCCATGACGCAACAGCCCCCAGAAGGCCAGGGCCTCCACATTATCCAGGTTCACAATCACACTCAGACACACTACACTCGGTAGGACTCCTCTGGACAAGTGATCAGCCCGACGCAGAGACCTCTACCTGACAACACGCAACACTCACAAGAGACATTCATTCTACGCCGGGATTCGAACCCACAATCCCAGCGAGCGAGAGACAGCAAACCAACCTCTTAGACCGCGCGGCCGCTGTTATCAGCCATTGCATGCAGTTCTGTTTAATTCGCGTATTTCTTTCTCTGACTGAAAGTACGGATATGGTCTCTGTTTATGCAAATAAACTAAGGAATCTATTCTCCTGTTAAATTTCAAGTATGTGTAGAGCTATTCGCAATAGACCTTAAAGCACAGTCCCTCGATCACGTGACTTGTGCAGTTCCTTTTCAGAATGTTTAGACCCAGCACGTTTTCATGGGTAAGTTCTGAAAATCCATTTAATGATGTATCCAGTTCTCCTCTGTAACCGAAGACAAAACTCCCTTCTCTCTCAGATTCTAACGTCAAGTTTTTTACACGGTTAATTCCATCGTTTGTAACCTGCTGGTTGTAAAGTTTAATGATAGTTCTCTGTAACTAATTTGCATACTTACGCATACAAAACTTCCATGTAGATCTTTTGATGTTCTTTAAAGTGTATCTCTGTCTCAGCTGTGTGTTGTTGTACCAATACGACCCACTCCCGCATTGCTGATGGAAGACACCTACCCCAGTTATGACACATGGCTGTGAAGACATTGAACTGGTCGTGGAATTGCGGCAATGGGCAGTACTCCAAAATGGGGTTTGGTCGGAGCGTCAAAAGCTTTTTAAAAGCAACTGACTTATAAAAATTGCGCAGTTTGTTTCTGACTAGAGCGCTCTGGCACATTGGTTTATTTCGGTAAAGGCGGCCATGAGCTCTCTTGGTGCAAATAAGCAGGTAAATACTCGATGAACTCATCTAACATCATATATTCAACAAATATGCTGTGCCATGGTACTTGGACTCTATTATTTTCACCGAGTACTTAGGTTGCCCGATCAGTATAATTTCACCAATGCCCCATATTCAGTTTTCATTCATGTCACCGACGTTGTATAATGTTAGCAATTGTTACTGTTGTATAATGTTAGCAATTGCTACTGTATAATGTTAGCAATTGTTACTGCTGTATAATGTTAGCAATTGTTACTATTGTATAATGTTAGCAATTGTTACTGTTTTATAATGTTAGCGATTGTTACTGTTGTATAATGTTAGCAATTATTGTTGTTGTATAATGTTAGCAATTGTTGCTCTTGTATAATGTTAGCAATTGTTACTCTTGTGTAATGTTAGCAATTGTTACTGTTTTATAATGTTAGCAATTGTTACTGTTGAATAATGTTAGCAATTGTTGCTGTTGTATAATGTTAGCAATTGTTACTGTTGTATACTGTTAGCAATTGTTACTGTTGTATAATGTTAGCAATTGTTACTGTTGTATAATGTTAGCAATTGTTACTGTTTTATAATGTTAGCAATTGTTACTGTTGTATAATGTTAGCAATTGTTACTGCTGTATAATTTTAGCAATTGCTACTTTTGTATAATATTAGCAATTGTTGCCGCTGTATAATGTTAGCAATTGTTACTGTTGTATAATGTTAGCAATTGTTACTGTTTTATAATGTTAGCAATTGTTACTGTTGTATAATGTTAGCAATTGTTGCTGTTGTATAATGTTAGCAATTGTTAATGTTGTATAATGGTAGCAATTGTTACTGTTGTATAATGTTAGCAATTGTTACTGTTGTATAATATTAGCAATTGTTACTGCTGTATAATTTTAGCAATTGCTACTGTTGTACAATGTTAGCAATTGTTACTGCTGTATAGTGCTAGCAATTGCTACTGTATAATATTAGCAATTGTTACTGCTGTACAGTGCTAGCAATTGCTACTGTATAATATTAGCAATTGTTACTGTCAACTGATATAATTAAATCACACACTTTTATTTTCCCACCCTTTTGTTACTAACATTGGATACGATATATCTCTTCACTTCATACCCTCTTATTTTAAAAATTCTTTGTTTGAACCAAGCTTACTCAAAATTATTATTATCATTATCATCATCATCATAATGCTACCCTTGCATCGACAGTTGTCGACACCTTTATGAAACTTATTACTTAATTAAAACAAATTATATACTATTCTGTGTCATTATCCAAGCAACTTACCATAAGTTCCAATGTTTAGGGTTTTGTCCCAGTATTTTGTTTTCGTATATTATTTTTTTCTTAACATCACTAAACTTATTCTTCTTTTATCAGTTTAGCGTTCCGTATTTGTGTATTTGTATTGCCTTTGCGTTCTATTTGTGTCCTTGTGTTTGTCCTGTTGATCCTGTACGTTAATAAACACATATTGATTACAATTATTATTACACAAACTGCATGTACGAATGTAAAATCCTATAGATTAAAAGAAAATCACCTGAACGTATACTGTAAGTTGGACCGTCCAGTGTTGAACTTCACAGAGTATATTGTGAATTCCAACTTTTTTCAGTTCTTTGATATAGGCCTACTTTGATTTCGAAAGCTGAAGCAACACATTATCGTCCCTCTTACGTCATATATTACCACGTGTCACAGTCCAGAGCTTCATCACACAAGCCACTTCACCCCCTGCACATTTCCGGCCTGTTAAAAATTACAAAAAATACTGGTAAAGCCCATGGTTTTAGGCAAAATTCAAACATTTCTAAAAAAAACACCAATTTGTAGTAGAGTTTATATTACACCCCATTCCTTTGTGATAAATAAACCACGCCAATATTACATCCCCTATATTATACAAGCCTATTATCGCCCTTCTCCCCACAGAAACAATCTCATCAACAGAGTGTACCATTACGACCACCAGTAGGGGCGCTGCTGTAACACTATGACCTATGTTACAACTAAATGGCGACACTAATCCTATTGATAAGTTTCTTCAGGCGTGATCCTAATCGATATATATCGAACACATGAACGGTTTTCAATTATTTGAACCCGTCAGCCATGCTAATGTGTTTGAGTAGGGGCAGTAATGTTTCACCGCCAAAAGGACGAGGGGAAAACTTATTGGACGTACTGCAGTCATACTGTTCCAGTTAACTCCATAAGTCACAAAGCCATTACTGACACCACGAGGGCTCCTTCTGATTCTTTTGGACTTAAAAGGAATAGTCACTGATGGCTATGTATTCAGCAAATGAGAACACAGTTGAATTCGCACATTAATGTTGCTTCTGACTCATTTAATTTGACAGGTCAGCTTAGACAAATGAATGAAGCTGTTACCCATTACAAAGTAAACATGTGTCAAGCGCGTTCTTTTACTGAAGTACTTTGGAATTGTCTTTTTTAGGCGTTTCCAGTAGAAATATTTGTTTCCGATTTTTTAAAGATACTTGTTCTACGCGTCTTCTTGCAGTTGTGTACAAATAGAGGCACATTTTCGAAACTTAACTTTGTATAAAAAATTACAAATTGGTCCTTTTTGCAGACTCGTTAAATTTGAAATATTCGTGACCAAAAATTTAAAAAAAATGTTTTTTACCCCGTTTCTAGTTTATGGCTTACCTACAAATACTATAACTACCAAACTTTTCTTTACAATTATGAAAACGAGGATAGAGCTATAGGCTAAGTGGTAAAAATTTTTAGTTAGCCAAAAAAATCGTTTAATATTTTGACTTTAACAATAATATCTTAGAATGCAATTTACAATATCTTTATGAATTCAGCCACTACACTCTGAACTCGGGTTGGAGTTCTGAAAGTGTTTATGCGAACAGGTTGTTAGCGGAAAGACGCATTCCGTTGGCACTAATCAAAGCCGAAGTTATATCCCCCTTAATTAAATATAAAATATAACCTACCTTAAGTACCTGTACTAAGAAATTTGATATTAGATTAAATATTATTTAAATTTTACTAATTTGCCTAACGAATCTCGCGCGTTCTTATCAATAAAACAGAAAAAAATTACAAAGAAAATCACATTTAATACAATATGTGTTTTTAAATATTCCCTACATTTCTGTTCCAAATAGTTCTTATTGTGATAAACATTTAGTGAGTTACCCGCCAGTTAATCCCGATATGTGCATAGGAACGCGTGTGGGAATTCATGTAAATTGTCAGTTATTGTTGTCTCTTTACATCAAAATTCGTTTTTTTTATAATAAAAGCCAACGAGATGCACTATTTCTCAAATTTATTTTGGTAAAGAACTGTACATGTTTCGGACAGACTTACTGTCCGTCATCAGGAGTCTTAATACTGTATTCACAGCAATACGTATTTGTCATACTGGTTATGTTGACTGTCCGCTAGCTGTCAGTCAACATAACCAGTATGACAAATACCAATTTCGTTGGCTTTTATTATAAGAATATATCACGATGCACGGTCCTCTGAATGTCAAATCGAAATCTACGGTGGATAAACGAATTTGCACTGCTGTCATGTCATCAGAAGGCATGAATATCCTTTCGGCAGTTGTCAAGTTAGTTCTTTCTCTCCTCAGAAGACTGCTCGGACGACCGGGTAGGGTCGTTTGATAATCACTCCGCAGGAACGCGAACGTGGGCGGAAGAGTCAACATAATTCTGAAAGATGGAATACTTGTTTCGGATGAAACCATATAATGTAAAAAATGGACTCCAGATTGAAATCTTACATATTCGAAAAAAGTTTTGGGGAAAGCCGAGCTTCGCCAAAACTTTTGTGACAAATTACGTCAGTAAAACTGTGTACTGAAGATGGAGGGTCGTTACTTTTATTGAAAGTCTCGATTAGGTGAAATTTTAAACCCATGGGACAGAAACGTACGAATACATTTTTCCCATGGCATGCCACAGGCGGTTACTCACCGGCTCCTCACGGCGACGGACCGGGTTCAATTCCAGGGCAGACAATTTGGGAATTCTGGTAGAGATTTGGCAATTCGATCGGATTTTCCTCCACGCATGTACCTTGGTTTTACCCCTTCTGTACTGTCGACCACTCGTTCTACAATCTTTCATTAAGCCATCACCGACCCCACACAAAATTAGAACTGACAGTGTCTTGAAAGATAGCACGTAAAATGGATGCGCTTAGAAAACCCTTAGGACAGAAGTGTTGCAAATTATCAGGACAGAGATTACAGAATTCTCAGACAGAAGCGCGGCAGTCCATACATGTGTCCTCTGACGACCATCTGATTTGAATATTCGCATGGATCAGCAATAATGACGAAGAGAGCCCAAACCTTGGATTTCTACACGACCGCATTTAAAGTGACCCTGTGGCAGTCTTTGATGCTGAGAGTTCAAGGATGAGACGAGTAATGATATAATGGTTATCAAAAGAATTGTTGTTTGTAGGTTTATCATGTTGATAACGAGAGAAGTTGAAGTTTTATCATGTTAATAACAAATGTGTAGACTTATCATGTTGATAATGAAAGAATCTTTAGGCTTATCATGTTGACAACGAGAAAAACTTTAGGCTTATCAAGTTGATAACGAGAGAAGTTGAAGTTTTATCATGTTGATAACAAGTAGACTTATAATGCTGATAATGAAAGAAGCTGTAGGCTTATCATATTGATAACCAGAAAAGCTTTAGACTTATCAAGTTGATAGCGAGAGAAGTTGAAGTTTTATCATGTTGATAACAAATCTCTAGACTTATCATGTTGATAATGAAATAAGCTGTAGGTTTATCATGAATAAAAATGAATACCAAGAGGTTTAAACAGTTTAGGTTCACGCACAGGAATCCGGTTCCTGGAAGGTGCTGTATTCCGAATCACTGGGTAGGATATACACGCATTGGTCACTTGGGAATCAGACACACTGAACAGAGGTACGTATCAGATACTTGCTTTCACCCAGCCTATCCACTGTAGCGTCATCAAGATTTTCAAACTACGACCTGAAACTATGTTGACGCTATTGGCAGAACAATCGGCATATAACGATGATCCTATCGCTTGTACTTAATATAGCAGTAACACAAAACTGCAAATGTTTTGAGTAGCTGCTAACATTCCGGAAATAGCTATTTTGTAAGGCTGAGGCTTCGAGATACACGAACGAACACTTGCCAGACCATTCCCTCCGTCCTTTGAACATACCTCGTCGAAAAGACGCGTCTGTAGACTAAGCAGTCAAAGAAAGAGATCTGTAGAAAACGAAATCAAGACAAGATGCGGGTAATAAAGCATTAGCCTCCAACACAATCGCGTGCGCAGTTGTCCCAACATGTTTAATTTACTAGTTTATTAGCCCACACGAAGGTAAAAGAACAAGAATTAACTCTAATTAAACTCAACATAATGCTACATAGTTACAGCAATCAAGAAATATTTATATCACGTAAAGAATAAAGTTGATAACAAGCTACAGACATTTGACTAATTAGACAAGTGACCGGCTGAGCATATGTTAGAAGAACTACTGAGTAAGCGTTACTGACGTTAACAACTGTAATTATCATGTGATTAACTGGGAGGAATATGAAGGGGCGGAGAAATCCGAAGGAAATTAATATATTAAGAGCATCTTTAGTTTGTCTTCATATAACATTGGTAGCACAGTAAATTAAGGATATAAAAATTATGGACTTCTATTTTCACCTAGTAAAAGTCGAAGTTAAATTTGCTCCAGTGTTTCATTAAGCACCACATAAGGAAGTCGCGTGCAGAAGTGGAGATATGGCTGCATTTAGGCAGCAGATGGAAGCCAGCGGTCAGTTACCTTCGCGTCCTGGCCTCTTTATACCCGCAGTATGAGTCATGGTAGCCGTTGACTAAGTGATTGGGACGGCCTTAGAACCTGTCTTCATGTTTTGAAGCAAAAGGACCTTATCTCTGCAAGGAATACAACCACGACTGTTCGATCGTCCATCCTGCGTACTAGTTGCAATGTCGCCTTCAGCATTCTTCTCTTCATTTTCTCCAGGCTAGCCTTTGTTTATATTTTGACCGTGTAGTAAGTTTACATATAATAATTTTAACAGGTTGATCTCATGCACAAGCTGTTAATGAAGAATAATGGTCTGTCGTTCCCATTTTTTGTAGTCACGGATTGAAAAACTAATGGAAATTACAGCAGACACGGGTTTGATGTTTGTGTGACCGTGCATCTCTGATACAATAGTACAAACAACCAACTAGATGCAACAATAACAATTTATTAGTAATTCCAATCAGCTCAATATGTTTCGGGCGACAATTTCTTCCATCCTCACGAGCACTAGACTGTGTTTACAGCTTGCGGTATAATGCACCGGCTATGTTGCTGCTGGTGACCTTGTCACCAAAAAGCATCATCTTCGGTGCATTATACCACAAGCTGTAAACACAGTCTAGTGCTCCTGAGGATGGGCGAAAATATCGCCCGAAACATGTTGAGCTGATTGGAATTACTAATAAATTGTTATTGTTGCATCTAGTTGGTTCTTTATACTATTGTAGAAGACATGGGGTTTATTATAACTCCAAATGTGTGACCTGGAGAAATGTTGAAGAATTGGCAAAAAATAAACCAAATGAGACTGAGTAGTGTTGTTCAGAGTACGAGTTTGGAAGAGGGCTTACCGTGGTGCCTACTGGGATGTGTGTGGGTTTGAAGGAGTAGACAAATTGGCGTATCCAAAGAAACTTGAAAGAGCAGTAATGGAAAAAAAAATGCTTCTCTTCAGGTATTCTGCGGTGGTGTTGAGAAAAAATAAACGGGACAAGAATGGCTTAAGTCCCAAAACAAACTGCTCTGAACGGGAGAAATACAAAAAAAAAATGAAGTTTGAAATTAAAAGGGGCAACGAAAATCAGAGCGATTATGTTGAAGGGTGTAATCAAAGAATTACACATGTAAGGACAAAGAAGTGCACTTGGAGCAGCGTTTCCCAAATTTGTTTACGTGTGAACCTGAAGTATCAAATGGTATATGACCCGCGACCCTGCCATGGAAACGGCAGTAGCCAGTGACATTTACTGTAATTTACTTAAAAAAGTTTAAGTTTTTTTTTGTTAATTGTCAAATCCAATAGCTTTAAATACAACTAAATTTTACAGCAAAATAATAAATTATGTTCGTTATTTAAAATTTAATTGCTCCAGTATGTTCAAAATTAATAAACAGACATTCGATAGCAACATTTTCTCAGTCAAAATTAACAATACTCCAACATGCACTTAGGCGAGATCTCAGGTACTTTTAATGGTGCTGACGACTCAAGCCTTCTGAAGACAGGCCTATCTAGTGGGAAACAGTTATCAGAGTACACGGTGTAACATCCTGGAAGACTTGACTCTACAATGTGCACTTGGTTTACCAGTTCTTCAGTGCGATGTAAATTCTGTGGGCTCTTCGTCATCCGAATTTCCAATGATGGAAATGCGTCTGGGAATCAAAAACCAATAAAAATGTCACAAAATATTCCATTCGGAAATTCTACCTCCTCGGAGAATTTCCTGGCAACTCACAGACCGCTGTAAAGAAGGTCTCTATTCATTCCACGCAAGCTACAGTTATTTCTGTATCTTCAACTTAGTGACATAACTTAGAGGTTTGGAATTTGTCTTCAGTTTATTACACGCCAACATTAACGTCACTATAATTTATCCACCGATGAAATTCAGTTAGCCGACAATGGTGATAACAGCACCCGCATCTCTAATTCAGGATTAGCTGAAGGATAAACCTTCGGTGGGTTATCTGCAGCTGCGTTTTCAATAGATACATAACTACCGTCCATATCTGGAAGCCACCTCCTCCTCCCTAAAGCAAAAGAAGGAGACATGCGATAGTAAAACTTTAGCCGTCTAACATGCACATGTGAAAACTTACCAGTACCGCAATAATACGATGCTGACTCACTCATTCCAGGTTACTTGACATCCACCAAAATTCTTGGGGAAAAATCAGCTCATACTTTTGTATATTTCACAGGCATGCCACCAGATAACCTCGTATACAGTCGATCTTAGTAACTTTAGTTCTACATTATTTTATGCTCCCTGAGGATGATCCCATAGAGGGATTGAAACATGTAGGAGATATTTTAAATCCATT
>Ga0131853_10022872_pt1 | contig 11295 bp, 12 predicted proteins | sample TergutLab28metaG_FD_92764 | JGI IMG/M metagenome (GOLD analysis project Ga0131853, IMG submission 92764) | Labiotermes labralis P1 segment gut microbial communities from Petit-Saut dam, French Guiana - Lab288 P1 (version 2) (version 2) | ecosystem: Host-associated > Arthropoda: Insects >...
ATTGTATTTTAATCAGGATTAGTATTACGATACAAAGCTCGAATGGTTTTTTCTCCGTAGGAGAAAAAAGACTTCCTAATAAAACTCATATTTTCGGGGTGCCGCTTACTTTCACCTTTTAATTTGTCCTTTGCTATATAATTTAACGCCGGTTATTAGTCTCTTGTTCCCGGGTCAAATTTATACCCAACACCCCATATTGTTTTAATGCTCCAATTGTCTTCTTTAGGCATTTTCTCACGAAGGCGTTTGATGTGTACATCAACCGTTCGTGTATCACCCATATATTCATAATCCCATATTTTATCAAGAAGCTGTTCCCTTGTAAAAACCTGATTGGGATGTAATGCCAAAAAGTACAAAAGCTCAAATTCCTTGGGAGGCAGCTCCAGCTCGCCGCCGTGGTAGCTCACTATATGCGTAGACTGATTTATAGTAAGATTAGGATACACTATTTGCTTAGCTGTGTCTGTATCCTTTTTCTCATAACGGCGAAGAACTGCTTTTATGCGGGCTATAAGCTCTTTGGGGTCAAAGGGTTTTACTATATAATCATCTGCCCCCAGTTCAAGGCCAAGTACTTTATCAAAAGTTTCCCCTTTAGCCGTAAGCATTATAATAGGCACTGATGAAATTTTTCGTATTTCTCTGCAAACTTCATACCCATCCATTTCAGGGAGCATTAAATCAAGAAGCACTAAAGTTGGAGAATAGAAGCTGAATTCTGAAATTGCCTTACTTCCGCTGTATACTTCACGTGTATCATAACCTTCTTTGTTTAAATACAGGCTTATAAGCTCTGCTATATGCTGGTCGTCATCTATTACAAGAATTTTGGGCTTACCTCTCATTTACTTTCACCTCACTATTTATACTCATTTAACTTGTGGAAAGGAATACAAGTCAAATGATGGGCGTTCGTTAACTTCAAAAACATCCCCAGCAAGCTGTGGTGTTTTTGAAGTTAACTCACTATTTAAGTTCACATATAGTCACACCATGTTCACCCTCGCCAAAAGACCCTAATCTGTAAGCAGCTACATGAGGATGTTTTTTTAAATGGGCTGTAATGGCACTTCTTAAAGCTCCTGTGCCTTTGCCATGGATAATGCTAACTTGTTTGAGACCCGAAAGATATGCATCATCCAAATACTTATCGCAATATTCCAGCGCCTCATTTACCAGCATTCCCCTAAGATCAACCTCAGGGCGGATACTGGCGGCTTTAATCGTCCTCGGCTTTGCAGCCGCCTGTTTCTTTGCTTTATTTACAGTATCTTGCACTTCAGTGCGGGATAAGTCTTTTATATTGGCTTTAACTTTCATTATACCTGCTTTTACCATTACATCACCGGCGGAGTCAGGCTCATTTGCCACAATACCTTTCTGAGCTAAACTGTGGATGTAAACACCCTCGCCCACTCTCAGGTTTTCAGGGGCAGTGCGGTTTTGGGACTCAGCATCAAGCAAATTAATGCCGGTGTTTTCAAGAGCTTCTTTAAGCAACTTACGTGAAGCTTCAACCTGCTGTTTGTCGCCTTTTGTACCTGCTTTGTTTATCTCTTTTAATATATAATCCGCATCGGCTTTAGCACGGGCAAGCACTTTGCGGGCTTCTTCCTTAGCTTCTAAAAGCATTTTATCACGCTGCTCAGCAAGCTTTTGTTTTTGGAGCTCTACATCATCTTTAAGTTTTTCAGCCTCTTGCCTGTAAACAGCCGCCCGCTCCTGTTCTTGCTGCACTGCTTTGCGGCTTATCTCAAGGTCTGTTATCAAGTCTTCAAAGCGCTTGTCTTCTTTACTTAAAGTTTCTTTGGCCATATTTATTATATCTTCCGAAAGGCCAAGCCGTCTTGATATTGCAAAAGCGTTGGATTTACCCGGCACGCCTATTAAAAGCTTGTAAGTTGGCCTAAGTGAGTCAACGTCAAACTCACAGCTGGCATTTTCTATACCCTCTGTTTGAAGGGCATAAACTTTAAGCTCTGAATAATGGGTTGTAATGGCAGTGCGCACACCGCGGGCTTTTAAATACTCTATTATTGATACGGCAAGGGCCGCCCCTTCCGTAGGGTCCGTTCCTGCCCCAAGCTCGTCTAAAAGAACCAATGAAAAGCCCGTAACCTCACCCAAAATCTTAACAATATTGCTCATATGCCCTGAAAATGTACTAAGGCTTTGCTCTATGCTCTGCTCATCACCAATATCTGCAAAAATATCATCAAAAACAGAAAGCTCAGACTTGTCAAAGGCTGGAATGTGCAGCCCGGCCTGACCCATAAGAGTAAAAAGGCCAAGCGTTTTCAAAGAAACAGTTTTGCCCCCTGTATTGGGGCCGGTTATCAGCAGGGTACTAAATTCTTTGCCAAGATAAATATCTGTGGGCACAACTGCGTCTTTATTAAGCAGCGGATGCCTGCCGCGGCGGATATTTATATAACCTCTGTCGTTAAAAATAGGCTCCGTACCTACCATGTCCACCGAAAGCCTGCCTTTGGCAAATATAAAGTCAAGCTCTGTAACCAGATCTAAGTTTTGAAGCAGTGTATCGGCATTCTCATAAACCAACTGCGAGAGGCCGGCCAGTACTTTTTCTATCTCCTTAGCTTCTTCTATATGAAGCTCTTTGATTTTGTTGTTTAAGTTAACAACACTCATAGGCTCCATAAAAAGCGTTGCCCCGCTGCCTGACTGGTCATGGACAATGCCCGGAAAATCTTTTCTGGCATCCGCTCTGACAGGCACACAATAACGGCCGCCACGCATGGTAATTACAGAATCCTGCAAAATGTTTTTATAGGTCTGCGAATGCAGTATAGAGTTTAAGTGCTCTTTTATCCTGTCGTTAGCAGCCTTTATGCCGCGGCGCACAGAGCTTAGCGCCGGGCTTGCATTATCTGAAATTTCATATTCGTTTAATATGCAGCGCTCAATTTCACTGCCCAAGCCGGGCACAGTTAAAATTTCAGCAAACATAGGCCCCAAAATAGGGTATGACTCATTTTTATCAGAGCTTTTTGCATAAGACTTTGCACCGGCGCAGGACCTTAAAAAATCTCCTATATGAAGCAGCTCAACAATATTAAGTATGCCGCCTACATTACTTCTTTTAACAGCCACACTTATGTCACGGGCACCACCTAAAGACAGGCGGCCTTTTCTCATAATCATAGAAGCCGCCTCTGATGTCCGGGCAAGCGCATCCTTAATCGCATTAAGCTCCGCATAAGGCTTAAGAGAAGCACAGCGGACTTTGCCCGGTTCAGTGTCGGCATTGTTTATAAGCATATCTTTTATCTTGTCAAACTCGAGAGTTTTAAGGCTTTTTTCGTTTTTTATAAACATATAACCCTCATTCCAAAAATTTGTGCTTTATTTTTTTGCAAAAATGATTTACAATGTGTGTAAGTATGACTTTCAACTGACAGCGAAGCAACTTTCCAACCAGGTGCAAATCTCCTTTGCAGTAAAGTATGACTTTCCACTGACAGCGAAGCAACTTTCCAACCAGGTGCAAATCTCCTTTGCAGTAAAGTATACACTATAAATTCTTTTAAGTCCAGACTGTGCATATTATCGTATTATCCTGACAATGAAAGGCGGGAACTTTATGGCTACCCCTTTATATAATGAAATAATGACTTCCATACGTCAAAGCCTTAATTTCGATGCTTTGGTAAATTCTACCAGCCGGCCTATACATAACAATATTTCCGGCGGTATTAATCCGGCCGGTGGCGGTGTTGCTGACAGCGATTTTAGTGAAGTTCTTCGGCGGTTTATAAACAATAATGATACTGACGATACCACAAGGGCCTCTATAAACAACGCTATTGTAATGGCCTCACAAAGATACAATGTAGACCCTAATCTTATAAAAGCCGTTATTCAAAATGAGAGCGGCTTTAATGTAGAAGCTGTGTCTCATGCCGGTGCACAAGGGCTCATGCAGCTTATGCCGGGTACGGCAGATTATCTCGGCGTTGTCAATCCTTTCGATATTAATGAAAACGTTTTGGGAGGCACAAGGTATCTTCGTTCTATGCTTGAGCGCTTTGACGGTGATTTAAGCTTGGCACTGTCAGCCTATAATGCAGGCCCCGGAGCAGTTGAGCGGCACGACGGAATCCCTCCTTACAGAGAAACACAAAATTATGTGCCCAGGGTGCTTAACTCTTTTGCGCAATTTAGCGCAAACAATAATAGGTAAGAATGCATAAATACCCTTTTTCTACAAATACTAGAAATATATTACAGTGAAAAGAGGGTGTTTATATTGAAGTTTTCAACCGGGCTTATAGCAGGTAGTATTTTAGGTGCGGCAGGCATAGCTGTAGCTATGTCTGACAGGAGACAAAGAAGGCATGTGATTAAAGGCGGCAAAAAAGCTATTAAAAGAGCCGGCCATCTTATGGAGAATGTAACGGATATGTTTTAGCAACGTAAGTTATATTGGATTCCTATTAAAACAACCCCGACAATTATATCGGGGTTATTTTTCATTATTATGTTTCAGTCTTTACTATGAAATAGCAAAACTGCTATATAGTAAAGTGGCTTGGTTTAACTTAAGTGGTTTTCTTAAGTTAAACAGCTATAACTACCGTTGCGGTTGGTTTTCGGCCGTAACCGGCTGTATGCTCTCTTTGTTAAGAATTTCTCAATTCCCCCTTGCTAATTTGTCGAATTTCAATTAAAATGTCTTAAAACATAGATGAAAAATTAATCTGGGGTGATAGTGTGAAAGTATTAGTGACCGGCGGCGCCGGATACGTTGGCAGCTGCATATGCCAGGCTCTTATAAAAAGTGGCCATGAGCCTGTAATATTAGATTCTCTCATATCCGGCAGAAGTTATTTTGTAGATGATAAACATTTCTACAAAGCCGATATAGGTGATATGAGTGTTTTAGCCCAGATTTTTGACGACCATCCAAATATTGAGGCAATTATACACTATGCTGAGAGAGCAATGGTCGGCAACTCTGTCAAAACTCCGTATGAGTACTATATATCAAATGTGACTAAAAGCATAGAGCTTTGTAATTTTATTACCGAAGCAGGCTGTAAAAAACTTATCTACTGCTCTACCGGCGCAATTTATGAAGATGTTGCCGGATATATGGTCAGCGAAAACTCGCCTGTTAAGCCCAGGAGCCCTTTTGCCCGTTCAAAATACATTACTGAAATGATTTTTGAAGATTTTTGCGCCGCCTATGATATTCGCTGTATTACCCTTAGGTATTTTAACCCCATAGGCGCCGCCCCTGACATGAGCGCCGGGCCTGAATCAAGCAATTCGGGAAATATAATCTCAAAAGTTATAGAAGCTGCAAATAATGGCACGCCATTTATGATAAATGGTGCTGATTGGGCTACAAGGGACGGCACTTGCATAAGAGACTATCTTCATGTTTGGGATTTGGCAATGGCTCATGTTAGGGCTGTTGAGAACTTTGACAGGGCTTATCGTGTATCTGACAGCAACGGTTACCTGCCTATAAATATAGGCACAGGCATCGGCTCTACCGTTAAGGAAGTGGTAACGGCTTTTGAGAACGTTTCGGGGGACAAAGTTAATATACAAACAGGCCCCAGACGGCCAGGAGATATTTGCGGTTCCTACGCCTCTACTAACCTGGCTAAGGACTGCCTTAAGTGGAAGGCTGAGCTTTCTATGGAAGAAGCTATTTTGGATGCTATACGATGGGAAGAGAAAAAGAGGCGCGGCCTTTCGTAAAAATATTCGTCGGCTTCTATAGCAATTTTCGTTTTCATAGTCGGCTTGGCTTCGTCAAAAACTCCCTAAAGCCGGAGATTTTTGACTTGCAACCAGACAACGAAAACTGAAAATGCTTTAATAATGCTTGCAATAGCCTTCTTCCGAAATCAATTAGGCTCTTCTTTTATAGCGACAAACAGCCTTGAATCACGGCTTTCTACATGGGCAAACCAATTTTGCATATGCTCTTGGCTGTAGCGCATAAAACACGGGCTTTCACCTAAGTGGGCCACCAGTAACTCACGCATAGCTCTAACTTTTACTGCATCCTCTTTTGAAAGTTGTGTATACTTTATTCCCTCACAAGCAGTAGTTTTAATATCAGTAAGCGGCCTTATTGCATCAACGTAATCCATAATACTCCTCCGCAATCTTTGCCGCATTTATGCTCCAATCGGTTGTACCGTCCACATGAACAACAGGACAGGACAATGTTTCAGCCCACTGCTCAATTTTTGACATGGGGCGTGTAGCCACAAAATCAAAGAATTTTTGCGTTTGTTCGTACATATCGCCACCCTTGCAAACACGCTCTCCGTGTTTATCATGTGTGCGTTTCTTTACACGCTCCATTCGCAAACCATACGGTGCAGATACAAACACAGCAAGCCTATAATACTGCGGAATTATATCGCCCCAATCGCCTGTACACGTTGAAAAAACAAACTCACCGTGTTTTTCAACATCAGCAAGCATTAGGCTGATACACTCACCCCTTAGGCGTGGTTTGCTATATGGGATTTCCGATTCTTCAAAGGCATAGTCCTCTATGTCTATATGCTTGAAACCAAGAACGCTTGCCAATTCTCGTGCCAACGTGCTTTTTCTGCTTCCATTTGCTCCGAACACGATAATCCCATAAGGCTCATCCAATTTCTTCACCACCCACAATTTCTGATAAGGCAAGTATACCATATTCAAGAGCAGAAATAAAGCTAAAACGAAATACTGTTCGATTGAGTTGATAGATATTTTTAAAAAACCCTTGACAACACCATTCTAATAGTAAACCTCTTTCAAACAAAGCCCTTGTGGCGGTGCTGTGATACCTGCTTGTTTTCTATCCTTGGATTTAATAATATCTGCTATAGCACTTTTTCCTATTTTACCCAGCCCTACATAAACAAGGGTTCCTGCTATTATTCTCACCATGTTATATAAAAAGCCATTTCCATTCACTTCAAAACATATTAATTCATTTTCTTCTGTATATACATCAGCATAATTAATCCGGCGGACAAAAGTTTTCGCGCTGCCGCCTGCGGCGCAAAAAGCAGAGAAGTCATATTCACCTATAAAAGCAGCAGCAGCTTCGTTCATGTGCTCTGTATTAAGTTTCCGGTAAATATGCCATGATGTATCATCAAGCAAGGGATTTCTAAACACGCCGTTATATATTTTGTAAATGTACGTTTTAGCTTTAGCATCAAATATGGGGTGAAATTCATTTGAAACCTCTTTTGCCTCTGTCACAGAAATATCCACAGGCAAATAGGAGTTTAAGGCAAAGGGTAACTTGTTCATTGGAATACAGTCTGCAGGTGCAGTAAAAACGCATTTCTGACCAAGCGCGTGGACACCTGCGTCGGTTCGTGAAGCGCCTAAAACAGCTGCCGGCTCTTTATAAAGCTTAGAGAGGGCCTTTTCAATTTCTTCCTGAACCGTATTTGCATTTTCCTGCCTTTGCCATCCGGCATAGTTTGTGCCTTTGTAGGCTATGGTAAGAAGACAGCGCATTATATAAACCTCGCACTAAGCACACAGGCCGAAAAGCAAAGCAAAGCAATATAAAAAATATAGTCAACTTTAACCATTTTAAGCTGTTTCATACGGGTTCTGTTCTCATCACCGCGATAGCAACGGGCTTCCATAGCCATAGCAAGCTCATCTGCCCGCCGAAAAGCCGAAATAAACAGAGGCACAAGAAGGGGGATTACGGCTTTGGCCTTTTGAACCAGGTTGCCTGTTTCAAAATCAGCTCCTCTGGATATTTGGGCCTTCATTATTCTGTCGGCCTCTTCCATAAGGGTTGGGATAAAGCGCAGGGCAATAGTCATCATCATAGCTATTTCGTGAGCAGGAACACCAATTCTTTTTAAGGGCTTAAGAGCATATTCTATGCCGTCTGTAAGCTCAATGGGTGATGTGGTAAGAGTTAAAACAGACGAAGCTATTATTAAAAGCGCAAGGCGCGAAGCCATTCTGGCCGCTGAAAACACACCTTCCAAGGTAACTCTTAAAAACCCCACCTGAAAAAGCACAGTCTCACCGGGAACAAAAAACGTATTTAAAACCACTGTGAAAATTATAATAAACATTACACCCCTAAGCCCTTTAAGCATGAACTTTGGCGGTACCGTGGATATTTTTATTACAACACAAAGGCCAATGGCGGCTATAATATAACCTATGGCATTTGTGGCGGAAAAAAGTATAAGTATGAACACCAAAAGGGCTGTCAGCTTAGTTCTTGGGTCCAAGCTGTGTATAATTGAGCCGGCCGGATAATATTGGCCTATGGTTATGTTTAAGTTCATTATAAATCTCCTTAATTCTATACTTAGAACCTGCGGTCAATAATGGGTTGCCCGCATTCAAATTGACAGTTTTTCGCCATTAGACTGATTGCAAAGTTAGTTTTCCAAGCTCTCGGAAAATCATTGAAGCCTGATATTTCGCGGTAGCCCGGGAAAACTAACTTAATTTTGCGAGAAGTCTATTTTAGGCGCGGCGGCGCAGAGATAATAGAAAAATTATGGCAAGTAGCCGCAACGACAAATGGCGGAATATCCGGCTTTGAAGACGGATAGCAGCTTGTTGACCGCAGGTTCTTAACTTCAGTATATCAGAGAACCGCTCTAATTTGCCCCAATAATTCATCTATAGCCTTTGTGCCATCTAAACGCAGCACAGGGCATAACATAAGCTTAAGCCATTCTTTGTGCTTCGCAAAGGAGCGTTGGTTTGTATCTTCGCTATTATCATAAGTCCCGGCCCACTCTATGAAAGCAGTATGTTTTTCATGCATATCACCGCCGGGGAGAATACGATTCCCGTGTTTTTGTGATTCACGCTTACTAAGCCGTTCTAAACGTGTGATTGCCGGTGTATAGACGAATACAACTAAATCAAATAAGGGAATAAAATAGTCATCGTCCCAGCCTGACAGAGAACCGGAAAGCACACACTTTGGGTATTTTTCTGTATCAGTTTTTATTAGTTTTACTCGTTCTTCTACGGGGCGCACCTCTCTATAAGGCGGGTTTGTAGGTATCCAGAAATAGTCATCCGTATCCAGCCATTTATATGCGAACTTATCCTCCACCGCACGGCCTAATGTTGAAGTGCCTGAGCCGGACGCGCCGACTATATGAATGATATTTTTCACGGGCAAGCCCCCCAACTTATAAGTTTGTTAACTATAGTGAGTTAACTTAAAAATACTCAAGCTTGCTTGAAAGTATTTTTAAGCTAAACAAACGCCGCTCCAGCGAAACGCCACAGGTGTTGAGCTTGGAGAATTTGGCAAAGACAAATTCAGTTGATTAACTTTAAGTTTTTCAAAGTTAATCAACTATATAACTTCTTCAAAAGCTCTTTATGAGCTGCTTCAACTGTATATATATCCTCATTAAGCCCGGCGCCTTTTTCATTAAGCTCCCTAATAAGATAGCTGATTTGCGGCGCAGCAAGACCAATGCTTTCAAGTTCAGCCACATTTTTGAATATTTCTGTAGGCGTACCCAAATATTTAAGGGCACCACGGTCAAAAACCGCTACACGCTCTGCAAGCTTGGCAATATCTTCCATGCTGTGGGATACAATTATTACCGTATTCCCCATTTCTTTATGAAGGGCTTTTATTTGCGAAAATATCTCATCACGGCCTTTTGGGTCTAGGCCGGCTGTGGGTTCATCCATCACTAAAATTTCCGGTTCCATAGCAAGAACACCGGCAATAGCTACCCGCCTTTTCTGCCCGCCAGATAACTCAAAGGGGGATTTATCAAAAAATTCTTCCTCTATACCTACAAGACCAAGGGCACGTTTTACCCGCCTGTCAACTTCTTTTTCATCGAAGCCCATATTTTTAGGGCCAAAAGCTACGTCAGCACGAACCGTCATCTCAAAAAGCTGATTTTCAGGATATTGAAACACCAGCCCAACTTTTTGGCGAACAGCACGGAGCTTTGCTTTGTCAGAATTAATATCTTCACCATTAACAAGTATCTGCCCGCTTGTAGGTTTTATAAGACCGTTTAAATGCTGTATAAGTGTTGATTTACCCGAACCCGTATGGCCTATTATGCCGAAAAACTCGCCTTTTTTTACAGTTAAGTTTATGTCTTTAACAGCTACTTTTTCAAACACCGTGCCAGGACTGTAAACATGGCTTAAGCCCTTTAGCTCAATTATGTTATCTATTTCTCTAAGGTTTTCAGTGTTATTCCACTGTCGGGCTGATTTAGTTGTCTGAGGGCTGATAAGCAAGGGCATAAGTGCTTCCACTTGCTCCTCAAGTGTTATAATATCACTTGGCAGATTAATACCGCTTGCAATCAGCTGATTTGTCAGCTCAGTCACCTGAGGAACATCAAGCCCTAAGTTTTTCAAGGCCTCCACATTTTTAAAAACTTCTTTAGGTGTGCCGTCCATAACAATATTGCCGTCACTCATTACTACAACTCTGTCAGCTTGCACCGCCTCTTCCATATAATGGGTAATATGTATAACAGTCATACCCTCTTCTTTATTAAGCCTCTTTGCGATATTCATTACTTCCCTGCGGCCTATGGGGTCAAGCATGGCTGTGGCCTCATCAAAAACGATTATTTCCGGGCGCATTGCAAGTATACCTGCTATGGCAACCCGTTGTTTTTGCCCGCCGGATAGTAGGCTGGGGGCCTTTCTTCTAAATTCTTCCATACTTACGGCGCTTAAACACTCATCTACCCTTTTTCTAATTTCTAAAGGCACAACACCCAAATTTTCAGGGCCAAAAGCCACATCCTCTTCTACAATGGTGGCGATAATTTGATTGTCGGGGTTTTGAAAGACCATGCCGGCACTTTGTCGAATGAGCCAAATGTTTTCAGGAAGTGATGTGTCAAAGCCTTTTACAAACACTTTGCCCTCGGTAGGCGTTAAAAGCGCATTTATATGCCTGGCCAATGTAGACTTGCCCGAGCCGTTGTGACCTAAAACTGCTACAAATTCACCTTTTTCTATGTTCAGAGACAGATTAGAAAGAGCAGTGAAATACTCCCGCTCTTCTGTTTGCTGGTTTATTCTCGAATATTTAAAGCCAAGGTTTTCTGTTTTAACCATTTTGCACCCTTTTGTTTGTTATAGTGAGTTAAATTCAGTTGATTAACTTTTTAAAGTTAATCAACTATAGTAAAATGATTCTGAAACACTAACGCAAAAACGCATAGATTTTTTTGCAGAACAAGGACTTTGGTTCCGAGAATACCCAAAGGTATTCTCGTGGTTCAAAGGACGATGTTATGTGAA
>Ga0131853_10022873_pt1 | contig 11295 bp, 19 predicted proteins | sample TergutLab28metaG_FD_92764 | JGI IMG/M metagenome (GOLD analysis project Ga0131853, IMG submission 92764) | Labiotermes labralis P1 segment gut microbial communities from Petit-Saut dam, French Guiana - Lab288 P1 (version 2) (version 2) | ecosystem: Host-associated > Arthropoda: Insects >...
AGTCCGTGACTTGATGATGTACGACAGTTTGGAACTTGATAAGCTGGGCGGCTATATCGTGGAACACAAGAAACGCAGACGAAATAAAAAGACAAACGAGATTATAGAAGTGGTAGAAAAGGAAGTTATTAAGCGCAAAACTGCCCTTTTCGTTATCATTTCCGATACTGATGCGTCGTTTAATTTCATTGTTTCGCTCATGTACAGCCAGCTATTTAACCTACTTTGCGACCGTGCCGACGCTTTATACTATGAAGGGGGAAGTTGAAAACCCTAATAATATAAGGCAGTTCAGCCATTTGCGGCACAGATGGTCAGCACTTTCTTTGTTATCCCCCTGCATGATGCGTGGGGATTTTTGCTTTGTGGGAGATTGCGATTTAGGTTCGGTTTTCGCAAAGTGTGAAACCTACTACACGCCTGAAAATTGCGGGCTTGCGGGCGCATGGGACGCAGGAGGGGGGGCAGTATTCTGTAACCCGCCTTATGGCCGTGAGATAGGCAAGTGGGTAAAAAAGGCATACGAAGAGGCGCAAAAGGGGCTTACCGTCGTACTGCTTATACCCGCCCGCACAGATACTTCATACTTCCATTCTGTACGGTCTTTTATGTACTGAGGGGTTATGGTTATGCTCTGGGCTATGTCACGGGTAAAAGTGGTAAACAACACGCTTTCCGCTTCTTGGACGGCGGCTGTGTTTTCGCTTTCATGTGCGGCTTCCGGCGTAGTAAGGCGTATGTCTAACCCCTGCGTAAAGTCCACCCATGCGCCGCTACTGATAAGCTGTTGTAATATTTCTTCGTGGCCGCTGTAGGCCAAAAGGTTAGGATCAAGCAATTTTACAAGCGGCTGCCCGCTCCAAAATTCCTGTAAATCTGCTACCTTTTCGGCCTTGCACCCTTCTTTTACGCTTACTATGCAAAAAGGACACTTGCGGGGACATCCCCGCGTTAAAAATCCGTATGCGGCGTTAAACTGTGGGTATAGGTTATAGTCCGGCATGATGTTTTCTACTTCCTGCGGTAACTTGTTTTCAGTCCCGTAGCCTGTACCGCCTTCTATAACTGCGTCCGCGTATATCGGGTATTGACTTTCTGGGGAAGAGGAAAATATCTTGCTTTTATAGGCCACGTCATAGCCTTTTATACCTATCCACCATTCCACGGTATCATCGCGCTGCTTGTGGTAAGCTGATAGCTTCATAATCGGAAGGTTAGGAAAGGCGATCTTTTTTTTGTTCATGTTGTCTACGTCAACTAAGGCAACCTTCATACCCTCACCGCCTCAAAAAATCGTTATGTGTTACCTCGTTTGTTTTTGGTCTGTCCCCGTCCCGTTGCCCCATGCTATAATTAAAGGAAAAGGCGGCGATCTAATGATTGATAAAAATATTGCAAATGCTATAGGAAAAGAAGCGGCTAATGTGAAACGCGCCTTAAACTCAATAACAGATACCCTTGATGATATTTCCGCTATCGCACAAGAAGAGGCCAATCGCAAGGCAAACGCTGAAAATGCCGCTATCAGTACAGAAAAGCTACTGCGTGAAATGCTTAACCGTCTGGACGATACTAAAAAAGCCACGGTACAAACTGAAAAGCATTTTGATAACTTGCATAGTCTTTTGTCTGACAATGAAGTTAAGCAATCCCAAAAAGATAAAAAAGATAGTTTACGTTATTGGATTACAACCTTCATTGCTATAGCTGCACTTATAACAGGCGTATCAGCATTGATATTAGGGATATTATGATCGCCACTATAGACAACACCCATGGGATTACCCACGCATACCAACGCTTGTGAAATGGTATCTTGTCTTTTTTCATGCCCTCACCCCCTAAAATGTTGTCATACGTTATCCCAAGCGTAAACGCATGGAGGCGGCTACGCTTATACCGTGGCCGCCGCCCTGCTCGCCTTCTTTTTTGCTAATAAATCATCTATGGCCTTGTCCCCGTATAGGCGTAAGTCTTCTATAGAGGCCGCTTCACTTTTTCCAAATAGTGTACGGATCAAAATATCTGGCGTTAATTCTTTAGCGTTTGGGGATAGGGTGAAAGTACCCGTTATCCCCGGCTGTGGTATAGTCTGCTTCATATCCCCGATCCCCTTTCTAAATTGCCCGCGCTACTGCGGCGGGTGCGTGGCGCGGCGGCGTGGGCGGCTGTGTGCCTACGCCCTGCATTTTTGCTATAGCCATTGCCTCACCTACGAAAATTAAGCGGAAGTCACGGGGAAGTCCGCTTACTATTTGCGCTACCGCCTGTACGCTGTCTGCGTCTTCTTTTGAAAGTATGCCGCGTATAATTTCCATTTCCTTCATGTTAAAGCCTCCTTTTTAATAGACGGGTACGGTAAAAACCTTATAGGCTGTGTCCAAAAATCTAAAACTTTGTATACGTTCAGCTTCCGTTGCCCGCCTAAAGTCCTTGTATTCTTCTTTAAGCGTTCTTATAAACTGCTTGCGCCCTTTTTCATTCGAGTTTTCTGGCGGCAAGTCCTTAACGTGCAAATAATATTGCATGGGTGCGCCTCCTTTATGGTAAGCATGGGCGGCGGACTTGCCGCCCCGCTTGGTTTTATTTACAGGCTTGCAAGGTGCGAATAAAAAACCGCGTCTGTAAATTCTTTTACTGTCTTACACCCTTTTTCTGTAGCCGCTTGCCAAAATTGATTTATTGCCGCTTCCGCTGTATCGCGGTTTTTAATTCCACATTTTGACAACTTGGCTATAACCCGCTCTTGTAATTTTGTCATTGCGTAACCCTCCTTGGCGGCGTGGCCGCGCTGTGTGTTTGACTTGATATAGTCATTATAAACCCTGTAAATGTCCATGTCAAGTCTTTTTTGATAAATATTTTTATATTTTGTCTTGACATAATCATTTACAGCCTTTATACTTATTTGTAGGAGGTGGTGATCGTGGAAGTTTACGAACGTATACGCTTTTTGCGTAAAACACATTTAGGCATGACACAAACGGACTTCGGCAAGGTGCTAGGCGTGAACCGTTCTGGCATTGCTAATATTGAGTTAAATGTGCTTGCTAACCCCGCACAAAAAGAACCGCTTTACAGGCTCATTTGCAAGGAATTTTCTGTACGGTATGAATGGCTTATGACAGGGGAAGAACCCATGCAAGCCACGCCGGAAGAGGATGTAAAGGCCGATCTAATGCGGCAAGTTGCGGACGTTTTCAAACTTGACGGGGTAGATCGCATGTGGCTTAAAATCCTGTTGGAATTGGACGCGGAAGGCAAAGCAGAATTGAAGGCCGCCGCCCTGCGGATAGCAAAAATAGCCGCTACTTTTACTTCCGATACGGAAGCCGGGGAAGAGATTGTAGCGGACACACAAGCCGCGCATGACAAAGCCTTTGCATTATGGGATAGGGACTTAACTAAAGAAGAATATTTAGCCCTTGCCGAAAAAAGGTATGATGACGCTAAAGGGGGCGCGGTGTAGGCAACAAAAATAACCTCTTTAGTACATAGGCTAAAGAGGTAGTGGAAGCGGGTATTTAAGTTGTTCAACGATATATATACATGGGACGATCATAAATATAAGATCAACCTAGACAAACACGGCATATCATTTGAAGAAGCGTCTACCGTGTTTGATGATGATTATGCTATTTTGCTTGATGATGAAGCCCATTCAACTATAGATGAAGAGCGTTTTATCATTATTGGCATGAGCGAAAAACTAAAAATGCTTATGGTATGCCATTGCTACCGCAATGGAGATAGATATATCCGTATAATATCGGCGCGTAAAGCTGACAAAGACGATATTAATTTATATAGGAGGTAAGCAGATGGAAAATATAGTATGTAATAAATGTGGCAATACGATTGATGAAGATAATTTGATTGACTACAGCGATATACCAAAAGTATCAAATTTTTCTAATCCCCGTAAAAACCCATATGCGGTTAGTCGAAAAAATGGGTACACCATTATTATTGAGCGTGAAGGGTATAACGAAGTGCGAAAGTATGATTTTACCAAAATTCCAAAACCATCAAACGGCGGTGATCCTATCCCTGTTGAAGTGACAATAGAAAAAAGAGGAAAGTAAAAAGCCTTTGATTTGTGGAAGCGGTCAAAGAATAATGCAGGGGGTTTTATTATGATGATCGGTTTTGCTACGCGGTTAAAGCGTATGGGCGGCTTTAATATTATGGCTGGTGTCCGTATTACCTGGCGTAACATGTGGTACATGCTGTTGGCTATATGGTTTTTGCTTATTGCGTGGCTCATGTGGAAAATTACCGTTTTTGGCGGGTATATGCTGTACTACCTCTGTGTATTTGCGGCATTGTGTTTTAAGCGGCCTTTTGCATGGCACAAGGCCACTACCCCAAAGAATAAGGCTATTACCATGTATGCAATAGCCGGACTTTTCGCGGTTAGTGCTATGCCTCCATTTGTGGCGGGTGACGCGCTTGTAGCCGTTGTTACCTTGCTGTGTGGTGCGGGTATTGCCTTTTATGGTTTCCGGCAAGGTAGAGGCGCAATGCCGCCCGCTTCGGAAGATGAAGGTGCAAAGGAAGAACGCTTACAATAGGAGGTTACGGCTTATGTCTACGCAAATGCCTGAAATGGTTATAACTCGCAATCGTTTATCTATAGGTGTATCGTCGCCTGAAATTAAAGAAATGATCTTGTCATTTGATGAACAAGCCGCATTAGATATTATATTTAATGAACTTAAAGCAAATGATTGTGACGTAAATATTGTAAATCATTACAAAACTAAGGAATATTTATGTCTGTCCACATATGAAGATTACGCATTTTGTAGGCTTAAACTGCAAGGAAGGGTAAAATACATGTCGCTTACCGTTTGCGGCAATGACAGAAAAGCATTGAATACTGATCCCCGTTTTTCAAATTTGACATTTGACGGTAAAAGGTTTTTCCGTATACCTATTTCAACCGTTGAAGATATAAACCTATATACAGACTTGATATGTCCCGATTATAAATGGGCATTGATAATAGATGAAGACAACGAATAGGAAAGGGTTTTGCTTATGAACGCGGCGGCCTATGCCCGGTACAGTACCGATAAACAGACAGACAATAGCATAGCCTATCAAATGTCTAAAATTTATGAGTATTGCGCCAAGCATAATATAACCGTGGCCGCTTCTTATGCTGATGAAGCCGCCACGGGTACAAATACGGAAGACAGGGTAGACTTTCTAAAGATGATAGCGGCGGCCACAAATAGAGAATTTGAGGCCGTTATCATTTACGACATAACACGGGGAAGCCGTGATGTAGGGGACTGGTTTAGCTTCCGCAAAACTATGTCACGCCTTAAAATAAAAGTCATTTCTGTAGAGGACAAGCTAGGGGACATCTTAAATCCTAATGACTTTCTTGTGGAACTTATCAACGTGGGGATCGGCCAACATGCCGTACTCACTACCCGGCAAAAGTCCATAGACGGCGTAGCGGTGAAGGCCAAAGAAGGTATATTTTTAGGAGGCTACCCGCCGTTAGGGTATGAGATAGAAGATCAAACGTATGTAATAAATGAACGTGAGGCCGCTACTGTCCGCATAATATTTGATATGTACGCCAAAGGGGAAAGCTATGCAGCTATACTGGATCGTGTGGCCGGGGTAAAAGGGAAGCGCGGCAAACTTCTAGGAAAAAATAGCCTAAATAGTATCTTGAAAAATGAAAGGTACGTAGGCATATACACATGGAATAAGCGGTACATTAAGGAAATGCGGCAATATGCGGGCGGCGGCTTAAATCCAAACTGCGTAAGACTGGAAGGCATTATACCGCCTATAATAGATATGAACACATGGGAAAGGGTGCAAAAGCGCATGAGCGATAATAAGAAAAATAGCACTTTCAAAGCAAAGCGGGAATACCTCTTGACTGGTCTTATGAGTGTGAATGTTGCGGCGCAACCTTCGTAGGCCACACAAGCACAAATACAAAGGGGTATGAGTACAGGACATATATATGCGGCAACAAATACAGGACGCGCACATGCAAAATGAAAAATGCTCATGCCGCAAGGCTTGAAACATTTATAATCCATAACCTTAAAGAATACCTTGCGGACATTAACTTTGAAGAAATGGCCGGGATCGTAGCCGATAAGGTAAACGCCGCTTCCGCTGATTTGACAAAAGAGAAAAAGGAACTTGCTGACGTTACCTTGCAAATAACAAACGGTATGAAAGCACTTATGCGTATGCCGGATTTTTCAGAATTGGATCAAGAATTGGCAAAGCTGCGCGTCCGTAAAGGTGAGTTAGAAGACATCATAGCCCGCAACGCAAGCAACGTAGGTAAGATAGATAAGAATAAACTTGTGGAACTTTTCAAGTATTCCGCTTCCCACCTGGAAGAGGACGCGGACATTAAAGAGGCGATCAAGTGTCATGTGGAAAAAATATACGCCCACATTGACGGATCATTTACCGTTAATGTGGGCGTACATACGACGTATTGCGGAGGCAGGATTTGAACCTACGACCTTCGGGTTATGAGATTTACATATTACTTTTGACGTGTGTTTGTCTGTGTCTGCAAAGCCTTGTATTTAGCGATTTTGAATGATGTGAATTTGGTATGTGTTGGTAGGATTTCGCCTGTTTCAATAAAAAACTGGAACATTTCTGGAACATGACTGGAACAAAAAAATAAGCCCTCCGGGGTGGGAACCCATTGGGCATATTCTTCAATTCAACCACGAGCCAGCTTGTATAAGCAATACTGGTTAAGGCTAACCCCCTGCTCTTTTGCCATACCCACCAATGCCCTGTGCAAGTCTTTGGGTATACGTAGGGAGATATTGCCGTTGTAGGTACGTTCGGTTTTATAATCCTCCCATGACGTATACTCGTCAGATTTTTCAGAGTCAATTTCTGCAAGCATATCCAAGTCAACCTCATCTGGCGCAACTTCGGGAATGTTTGCTATCTTCATCTGTAATTGTTCCTGAGTTAAGGTTGTCATAATATCATCCTTTCTTATAAGCGTCCCCGCGAGGATAGATGTTTTTAACGTATATGTCATTGCTACCCATCACATGGGTAAATATTATCCTGTATGGCGGCTTTTTAAGCCTATATTCGTCTTTGCGGCCTTGTAGCCTTGCAATATCACCATCAAAGGTTGCCAAGCCGTCAATAGCCGATTCTAAGCGTTTATATGTCTTTCTATCGCACTTGTCTAAGTATTTTTTAGTTTGCTTGCTTAATGTGATATTCATTATTCCCACCTCATATTGCTATGATAGCACATACAATAGTATATGTAAATACATAAATAAAAACCGACTCCACAACGGAATCGGCTTTGTAGATGGATGTGTCACGCTCTTTTAGCCAACAGTTGCAAATTTGGCTTTGCAGACTTTGGTGTAAGAATATCGTCAAGTGCGTCCGTAGCCGCTTCTGCTGCCGATTTTAGGCTGTGTGCGTAGATGTTGGTGAGTGTGCTTGCCTGTGCATGGCCTGTACGCGCTTGCAATGTACGAATATCTACCCCGGCAGCAATCTGCAATGTAGAAAATGTATGCCTCAATGAATGCGGCGTAAAATGTTCCATTCCGTGGGCCTCAATGAATTTATTTAACCAGTAGTTTATCGTGTCGGGGTTTATCGGTTTGCCGTCCGATTGAATAAATAGCCGTTCGTCCTTGCCTTGCCACCTATCACCATTCATGCGGCGTTGTTCATGCCACCAAGCGCAGTAATCCTCCAACAGTCTGAACATGATAGCCGGTAACTTTATTGCACGTTTGGAGGATTCGTTCTTTGTAGACACGGTTGTAATGCCGTTTCCGCTTTGAAATTGTGACGCACGTAATACATGGATTATTCCGTTTTGCTCGTCAATGTCCGGCCACTCCAAGCCGCACAGTTCTCCACGACGAACCCCACTATATAATGAAAGCATTAGCGCAGTACGGATTCTCATATCAGATTCATCAAGAAGCAGTGTGACGAGCTGCCGCGCCTCATCATCTGTTAAATATCGTGCTTCTTTTTTGGCGACCTTCGGAGCGTTAGCGTGTTCAAGTGCTACGTTGTAATCAATCAACCGCTCTTTTTTAGCCCGGCCTAAAATTGCGGATATGAGCCTGTGATGGTGCAGAATTGTCTTGTCCGAAAGCCCGGTTGTCGTTTCGGCAATTGTGAATATTTGGCGAACCGATACCCCGAGAGCAGCAGCGATTTTCCCTGCCACATCAATGCTGATTCGCTTACCGGCCCTGGCAACACCCACGGTGGACGGCGCAACCCTGGCCAGCTTTGAAATCTTATCACGGGTTAATTTCCGCTCATCCATTAGCCTATCAAGCCCACTGGAAACCGCAAAACGTCCCTTGTCCTTTATGCCGTCCTCTTTCAAGTTTTTGTAAAATTCCTCAAGGTGCAGGGCTTGAATTTCCTTCAATTTTTTATGCCCTATTGCGGCGTTGATTCTTGCCAACAGGGAAACATACTAATGTTCATAAAGAGGCAAGCATTAAAACAGCTTTTCTGATAGTTTCTGGAACAAAACTGGAACAAATTTATCCAACAGGGTATATCCAACAAATAACAAAACCCTGTAACCATTGAGATTACAGGGTTCTTCCTATTGCGGAGGCAGGATTTGAACCTACGACCTTCGGGTTATGAGTGGAACAGGACATGTGTTATAACATGTTTTTGCATGACTCCCAATGTTACTCAATGCCGCATGATTTCTAGGTTTTTAAGCCCCCTATAACTAAAAAACTTACTCCACATTGATATTACTAGGTTTCGTTTCACAGGATGTTTTGTTAGCCTTTTGTTAGCACTGATAAAATTATTCGGGCCGTAGCTCGTTTCTACGTTTTACTACAGCACCAACAGATTATATTGTTTCCTTATGCCCATAATACATGATATTGTGGTTATACGAAAGCCATATAGTGCTTCTCATTCATATTTTCATGCCCTGCCTTTTGGCGGGGCTATTTTTTACGAATTTTATGACTCCCCATTTCAGTGACCCCTTGTATAGTCGTTTTATCTATAAGCGGATTTATCAGAATGATATGCTTGCGGCCGTGGAGCGGGGGCGTGTCTCGTCGGGAATGTTTATGCGCCCCCATTGCCTGGCGTATCGGTGGGCGGTGTCGCTATGGTGTGCTTGTGTGTCGTGCGGTTGATGTGGTGTGTGGCGTTCTGTCGTGTGTTTGTGCGGTTGGTGTGTGCGTGTCGTGTCGCTGTGTATATCTGTGGCTGTGGTGTATTTGTGCCGCGAATTATAGTGCTATCTGTGGCTGTTGCGTGTGCGTTTCGGGAATTATCATGCGTGGTTGTGTCGAATGTGTGCGTGTGTCGGAGGTATCGTGGAATGGTGCTTTGGCTTTGGGAATTGTCATGCGAATGTCGCGCAAGCAATATCGGTGTCGTGTGGGTGTTTTGTGACAGTCATGGCAAACTATCGTGTGTGTCAGTGGCGAATGTGCGTATAAATCTGTGTGATTTTCATGTCTGTGTCGGTGTATCGCTGTGAATGTCATGCAAAATGTCGGTGCTGTGGTGCGTGCGTGGGAATTTTCGTGTGTCGGGGGAATGTGTGTTTCTGCGTGTGCGGTGGGTATCGTGGCTGTGTGGTGCGTGTGACACTGTGCAATATGAATAACGGCAGAATAGAATAGCCTTGATTTGTTACGGTTGAATAGAATTGATACGATTGAACTGATTACATTTGAATAGGTACGGTTGAATCAGTAGGTTTTAATTGAATAGATACATCTTGATAGGTACGTTTCATATGGGTAGATGGGTTTCGTTTAGAATACTACGTTTGAAGTGAAGCACAATTGAAGCCTATTTGAAGCACAATTGAAATACATTTAGATTGTCATTGCTGTATGCTTATAGTATTATTACAGTAGATTCATTATTCGTTTACTGTGAAAGCTGGTGTACTTCGTATGGCTGAATTTTGCTTAGATTGTTGGAATCGCTTGAATGATACGCAGTACATAAAACTTGGCTAAGTTGTAGGCTACTGCAAGGCTCCCCTCCACCACGGCGGCGCATTATACATGTTCCATGTCACGGCATCAAGTACTGCGCTACGCTTGCCGCCTACGGCGGTGCCTTCGACATACTTGACACCGCGCCATTCCACATGTGCGCCCTTTGTGCCGTGGTGGCAGGGGTGCGCACACGGTGGGCAGTGTACGGTTTGTCTGGCTTGGGGCGGTTTGTGTGGTTACGGTACAGATCATGCCTTCGGCGAGGGTTACAGGGGCAGTCCCGGTTTGTCTGCGCTTCGCGCTCGTTAGTGGCCTGTCTCGGCTTCCCTTTGGCGTGGGTGGGGCTTTTTGCCCCTCACCCGTTTATTTTGGTTATTTTCATGCCTTTTCTTTGTGCCATTCTCACCATGCTTTCTGTTCCTGCACTTGTTTGTCCTTTGTTGTAGTAGGCTATTAAGTGGCCTTCTTTGCCTGCGGTTTCAGCCATCTCCCAGTTTCTTATGTGTGGTGCTTGCTTGCCTTTTCCTGTGCTGTAGTCGGGCTTTATTATGGTTATTGCTATCCCTTCCTCTTTGGCTAGTCTTTCTGCCAGTGTGTCTGCTCCCTTCGCTCCTCCACTTATCAAATGTATTTCCCCATTTGTTAGGTTGTGCTTTGCCTTGTACTCGTGCCATGTTTGGCACATTTGGTTGTAGTCTGTATATTCTCTGCTTCCTGCTATTACTATGTTCGTCATGTTTTCCGCTCCCTTCGCTTGTTTATATTATACACGGTTACCCGTGTATTGTCAAGTCTTTTTTTACTTTTTTTCTTTTGTTACAGTTATGTTACATTCATATTTTTTGTTGACATACACGGTTAACCGTGTTAAAATATACTTACAAAGTTGAAACAACACACACATATTATTATAGGAGGTTTTTCACATGACATTAGCAAACATTTTAACAAGGGCAAGCAATAAAATGGTAGCACTATACAAGCGTAACACTGCAGACACTTCTCCGCTTTCACTTATCAAGGGGTTGGTATTTGATTGTGATACATTTGGCTATTCACAAGATGGCAATACAATCACATTCATAGGGCAAGGCAACACTTATACGCTTGATGCTACTGTCATTGCAAGCGCAACTTGCTCAACTAAGCCTGATAAGTATGGGGCGTTCAAGGCTAAGTTTTCAACTCAAGATGGCGATTATATTTTTACATTCGCATAGATTTTTAAGGTTGGGGGCGAGTGCTTCAATTACTCGCCTCTTACCTTGACACAAACAATGTTTAA
>Ga0131853_10022875_pt1 | contig 11294 bp, 10 predicted proteins | sample TergutLab28metaG_FD_92764 | JGI IMG/M metagenome (GOLD analysis project Ga0131853, IMG submission 92764) | Labiotermes labralis P1 segment gut microbial communities from Petit-Saut dam, French Guiana - Lab288 P1 (version 2) (version 2) | ecosystem: Host-associated > Arthropoda: Insects >...
CCCCCCCCCCCCTTTCCCTATACTGCACTTCACTTCACCTCATTCCACTTCACTTTGCTTCGTTCACTTCATGTCACTTTATTTAACTTCGCTACACTTCACAATAGTTGACTTTTCACTTCACTATATTTCGCTTCACTACACTTTTTGATGATTTCCAGCACACTAACTTCCTTTCAATTCAACTCAATTATCACTTTCCTTACCCTCTTTTTAAAAGTGACTGGTTTGCAAGGGAGAGTTCCTAACACTTCTGCCGGTAACAGTAAATGTCAGTGAATTTTGAATTTTTCTCGGTTGTTTAACCCTTTAAAGGCCAGCAGTTATTACACACGTCCTACACATATGCAGCAATTATTTCCTTAAATAGCATTACACAAGTGCAATGTTTTTTTTCTGTGGGGTAGGTAAAAGGCAAAATATGAAAGTCTGTCCTTAAATATGCACCATGCCATGAAGATGTATGGGAAATGAAATTATAGCTTCATGCACATGTGGAACAGCACATATTGCTCAAATGTATATGCACAATAAGTGAGAATTATGTAACTTCCTTACCAAATACCTGGTGGAAATGGCAAATATGTGCGAAGTGAAATCTATGTGATAAACAACTATGGTGTGTCATGCGCCCATCACCCATTTTCAACATTGATAAAGGAAGGGAGATGTATTTCTTTTTATATTTAGACGTGGAATGAGTCACGAATACATTCCTCGCAGACCTGATGCTGCAAAGTGCTGAACAGCGATTCCTACCCTCACCATGTACAAAAACTGCATTACAAAGTCAGAACATTCTCAGTGTGAAGCATGTCCACTTATTTGGCCATTAGAGGCAGATGGCCATACTGTCAGTGCCACTTCATGCTGCCAAAAATGACACATCATGTGGCAATGTCACATGGTAAGTTGCAACCTCCCCCATATCAGAAAATTAGAACTGCTTGAACATGGCATCACCTTCCTCCAGAACAATGCATCACACAAGTAGCATCATTATATGCAGAGCTTGCTGCAGGCCTGCAGTTGGGAGGTGATGTCATGGATTCCTTATTCCTTAAAATTATCCTCATAAAATAACTTTCTCTTGGATAGGATGAAGATGCCACTTCAGGGATAAAAAACGATACACTTGCCCTTGAGCACACATTGATGGCATATAGAAGAGTAGAGGTTATACTCCACTCATTCTTAATCTCTGCACTAGATGCAGGTAAGTGATCAGCTTCATGCCCCAGCTACTTTATCCCCTGAGAAAGAGGCCCTGGTACCCACTAATTAGGAGGATGGATGTGTTAAAGCAACACTCTGGATGTTTCGGTAAAGAGAAACCTCTGTTGCAACTACCACAAATCAAATCACAATTCTTTGACAGTCCACCCCATAGCCTAGTCATTATACCCATATACAATATCCTGGCTCGAAGTCACTTCAGGGATGTTAACATAACGTCAGTAGGTGCCATTAGTTGGGATGTCACAGGATCATTGTCTTCTGAGCATAAATTACTGCAGAAATGTCATTCAGTATCTACCTCAACAACAGATAAAAGCAGTGAAACTTTTAAGTACCCTCAGACGCTGCAAGGCGAGAGAACCACAGTGGTAACGCAGCCACCACATGTACAAAATACTAATATTTATTGTTGGTTATCAACACCACTGGATAGAAGATGCCAAAAATCGTTCTGAGTATGCTGTGAGACGCAATTATGTAGTGACATACGATTTATATTGATTGCCTGAATCTGTAGCATATGACGGATAAACGAAACTTCCAAAATGTCCCTCATATGGCTGCTAACACATTGCATAACAGTCAGAAACAATTTTCCTTATTTTTTACCTAATATTCACAATGCTGAAAAATATTACAAGTAAATATGTAGATCTTAATGAGATCATACTTTCATACACTCTTATTGGTATGACAAAAAAACTTTTCATGAAACTGATAAATTTGGAATTTGTATTCATCTAAAACTGAATTCATCACACAATATTTATAGCATAAATATCACACTAAATTCCATCAAAATATGTTATGTACTTTCAAAGACAAAAATTGTGGATCAAAGAGCAAACACAACCCAACCATTACACATTCATTATATATACACTATATGAAAAGATATCAAGAAGAGCAGGAACATTTGTCTCATTTATCCATCCTTAAGGCAGAAGTAACAGAATTACAACACAACTGATATACCCCTGTAGTCCTTCTTTTAGCTAAAAATGAAATTACCAGGAATATAATTACTCACCTCGCGTCAAAAATTCCAGATGTTAGTATTTTGAACTGTTAGCTGAAAGGAAAGTGAAGCTGGGTATCAATTTTAATTTCAGAAAACCTACTCCAATATCAATATAATTTCAAATACTATATTCCGTAGACATGACTAAAATTCTGTCTGCATTAAATCTGTAGCACAAAACTGCAAGAATTTAGACTGGCACTACAGCTGTAATCATTTACAAATAAACATTTTTATATGTGATTTGATCACAGTTTATAATCTAGTTGCATACAAAATTCTATACTCCTAGTTTTCATAATTAAGTAATACCATAACACTGAAGGCTCAACAAAAATTTCTGTATGGCTGCCATGCTCTCATGGCAAACACTGCACATCTTATCAAGACCTTACACTAAGTTTGTTCTTCTGCCATGTTGTTATTACTAACTGTGGAGTATTAAGAAGTATAATGCCAAACAATGACCTCCAATGCTACCATGCTCATAGCAAATTTTACAAAAACTTATAAATTACTTCAAGAATTAAAAGAATGCAGGGTACACACCTCACAGGCCTACATGCTTCCATAGCAACTTAATAGAAATGGAATGCATGTTTTTCACCATTCAACTGAATAATATAATGCCAGAACTGCAAGTACAACACCTCATTAAGCAAAATTTAATTCATGACACATGGGTATTAGTTGTATAAATACGTAAATTAAATTGTCAGGATCTAAAAATCAACTAAGAATTTGCTGACACAAACTAACCAGTTCATAACAATGTCACTAATGATGCATCATAATTGTAAGCAACAGTGTATGTGAATGATTTGTAGAGATATAAATTCTGAGATGGAGAGTCTAAGTTCTAGGTTACAACGCTTTGCAGACTGGTCCACATTTACCGACGTTTCCGAGGAGCTTACTCCTCCATCTTCAGGGTTTAGAAAATATACTTCCTGGATCCCCATAATGGAAACAGCAGGCTCTTCCCGAACGTGATATCTATATAGCAATCTACACGGCGCGTCAACCAAAAAGACAGTCTTCAAGAACAATGCCGTAAGAATTTCCGGTCTCATGAATTGTGCTTAAACAAATTTACGCATGCGTAACCAGCGCTTGGTACATCTGTCAAAATAAACCGTATATCAATAAAATGTTATTCTAACACAGGTAAAACGACTGAAGTACAATGAGATATTCTAATTTATAAAGAGCGGGAAATGTGTAAGTCCGAGCACTCACATCAAGACTTAACCCTTCATTTAACAAGGAATACGGCAACAAAAATTATTTAGACTACTACCTGACGAAGAGGAAGCGTCTCAGACTAAATGAATGCACTTTTATAACCATATATATCACTATTTCTTTAACTGTAACTATTCTGAAAGGTCACCTCGCAGATAACCTGCAAGTGACAGTAGCTTGTCTGATGACACATGCACGTCGTAGCCTAGGCCACAGATTAATCCAGGCGCATAGCTACATGACTACCAACTACAGTATCGAATAAACTCCCACGCCTCCACGGATTAAACACCACGCATTGCTCGATTCAATTCCCACAGAATACGTCGTTATTTCTACCGGTGCCTAGCGGACGATCTGCACTCTGTCGTCAGAATTTGGAGTCCTGATTCCATGGATACTATATTCAGTTAGGAGCGTGCAGGGAAGTTCAAGTGATGGTTTGAGGGGTGTTATTAGGGGAATTTAAAATTAAGAATACTGATCGTCGATAATTATTTTGATGTGGACAAAATTCTTTAAGTGGAACGAAATGCCCTCCACAGATTGTTTGTAAAATTATTATGCGGAGGTGTGAATATTCATTGCATATTTTGTTGAAACTGTCATGTGAAAAGTTACACCAATTTTGTGGGATCGTGATGGACATACGCATTAGCATCATGGATCAGAGGTTATATATGTGACCAAGTCCTGCTGTCCAGCGGTCCTCAAAGTTGCAGGGCCTCATGCACAGGCTTCCATCCCAAACCATCCTAATCAACTTGCATAGTTTAGTGGCAGTACAAATTTCAGACTCTTGACATCCACTAAAAATATCTACGATTGAAAACTTCAAACACAATTTGTTCACTGCTGTATAAATTCCCTAACACAATTTGCTCACTGCTGTATAAATTCCCTCTAATGGGAAGTGACCTTTGCAATGACTGTCCCCATTCACCCACTGGAGGATGGATAAATTTTGGAATGTGCTACTAATGATTTTTACAAAACTTCGTCACCACATTCAAGTTTTGGTTGAAACTAGAAAACATCAGACACGTTATGCAAACACGTGTTTCTGTGCACATCATAAACATGTTAATTGGAGAAAAAAATAGCATGCAATTCTATGCAAAATACCTGACTCCATGTACACTATGTTTTATGAAATTTGCTATTGGATAGCATCACTTAACACTGTGACCTTAACCCAAATTTTGGTTAGAACCAGGCAACAATAAAAGGCACTTTACATTAAAACACCATTTCTTGCACACTTCTCAAGTATATCTTGCATGACAGTCTGACAGATGGGTTCCTATTTGAACCACAAGCTAACAATCATTCCCCAATGCAGTCTCAAGCAGATCCTGATTCAGGTTCCAGGTCCCAAGTTATGGGAATATCTGCTCATTGACCTTGATTGTTTACAGTTGCTGTTACATTGTTCCTCATAACTTTGATGCACACACAGATGGAACCACCAATCTCTCCATGTGTCTTTTCAACTGCTATGAAATCCACCACTAAAATACTGCCTGCATATGTACTTCTCATAGTGTTCCTGTGTTCTATACACTGCAACACATGCATACACCATCTGCAAACAGCTCAGCCTCATGTATAAATGAAACATGAAAATATAAAAATTCACCTGTAATTCATATGGTGTCTTACACATTTTTAATTCAGGATGAGGTCCATTTATGATTGCAATTATCAGGACTTGTTACATTGTGGATTGCAACATTTTGTCAGCTATTCATAATTTCTCTTGAATTTAAGGAGCACATTAATGAAATACTAAAATTTGAAGAATTATTCAACAAGTTTGCACATAATTTAGAAATCTACAATGTAAAAATTACTGTATACTTTATGTACAACATATATATATTTGAAATGCATTACTAGTAACTGATATTTTCTTATTTCACAACAGCATGTTTCATGAACAATGAGACATCTTGTCACAGCATGAACTACAATGGCCACTGAAACATACCTTACAGAATTATCAGGAAACGTGACGCATTTCAATTCTTCATTCTTTCATTCATTAAGAACATACAGACTGCATATTGCATCATTAAATATTACAATTCTCCTGCTTCCTACTCTGCAGGCCACAGTATCTATCTCAATTACAAGATCTGGCCTATGATTTTGTTGTTTCCCTCACACCCTCCATACAAGACTGGGCATGCTTTAGAGATAAGGTACAGCTCCACACATTCTTCACCCCAGCACTAGATGCTATAAGTGCTCAGCTTCATACCCAGGCCACCTTCCCCCTAGGAAAGAGGCCTTTGTAACCAGTGTATAGAGTTGGGTGGGCCCCACAGCTCATGTGAACCCTCTGCAAGAGCAAATCTCATCTTTTCTGGGAATCAAACCTCAATTCCTTGTATCTACTCCACAGCCCAGTCACTATACTTAATACACTAGCCCAGATTTATAATTTTCTCATATTTGAAAAAATATTTACAATTTTAAGAAGAGACAACCCCATTTGTGTCATAAACTCACTAACATATATATACAAGAGCCAAAACACGCTGCCTGTAAAACAAACACAAACTTTGTGTTGTGTGTAACTGACCTTGAAAATATATATTTGTGAAAATATTTATAACTGGAGTGACTGTCTTATGCCAATATTAATAGAGCCTCCGTGAAAATGTTTAAATGTTTTCAGTCAGGTAATAGTTTTGTTTCCTTGCTCTGTAAAGCACTGCAATCAAATAATACTGAGTAAAGATGACTCTAAATCAATTTAAGGTACACAAGAGGAAAAGGGACAAATTTATCAAAATATAATACATAACCTAGCAACATATGTAGTCCTCAAATGCAGATGTCACATCTCCACTTCAAAAAGAAACACTTCATGGTCTTGAGCTGGACAGTTCTTACGATACATTGCTCTACAGACCCATGTTTTTTAAAATTATTATGATACTCTGTTTTACAATGCCTTGTTAAGTTTTTCTTATTGTATAAATGAGTACCAATTTCTATGAAACTGGTGTTGCTATTTTCTGTTGTGTACACTAAAACCATAAAATTCAACAATCTATTTTGATTCCAAATCCAAACTTATCATGAGGTTCAATTACAAATTTCAAGGCATTGCTTTAACTGTTGTTTTCAGAAACTGCGACACATATCAAGATAGCTGGCACATTTTGAATTACTGCTCTCTCACATGCAACCAAGTAAAATATATTTATTATAATGCATGCATACAACATGGTTCACAAAATTCTCTGCTTCAAGGACAGGGTGATAACAGTTTACAGTCCCTTACTCTGGGAGCTGTGACATATTACACATTTCTTTAGACACACTGATTTGTGTGGCGTGGGAGTGAAAAAATAATTACATAAGGATGAGTAAAGCAAAGGCTAATTACTTGGCCTGTGTATTACAATCCTCAACCAACACGCAAATGTACATGATCATAACCAGCAATTATCTTTCACCAGGAACAAAGAGATAAAAAATATCACACACATTTACAAATTCTGCTGCTAGACCACGCTTGCCAGGTGAATTCTGACTCCTTGAAGGAGACATAAGGAGAGTAAAAAACTGGACTTCTCCCTAAAGAAGAAACATTTTGGGAAAAAATATCTTCAAAGATTTCCAAAAAATTGAGGTAGACAACAGAAATGCCCATTTCTGAAAGCCACTGCCATTACTGCAGAAAATGTATGAGAAGATACTAAATCTTCAAAGAAAACCACAAATCAAGAGTTCTATGCATCTATTACAATACATGTTTGAACATTCAAAAGACTACAGACAAAACATCAACCTGGATTTGAACTGCAAATGGCGATACTTTTCCTTGTCACAAGCATTTTTTTCATCTTACGATAATATTGATACTGCAGGAAGTCTGTGTTTTCTCTGTAATAAAATTAAGGTGTTACATTACACATTAAACTACAAGGCAAATCATGAAATTAGTTTACAACAGTCTGTACAGAGCAGATAGAAGGACAGCTTAATCTGTGACTCAAGCATGTATGTCAATTACCTTTCTTTACAACAAGTGTACTAGAAAACCTATAACTATCCATAGGATATATCCACCAGGGACCCCAGGCATGATGAGCCAACTTCTTATCCATGTGATGCTTTGGCAAACCTCTCTGACACATCCTTCCAATTAACAACATCAAAAATTGCTTTCACGTAATCAGGCCGCACATTCTTATACTGCAAATAGTAAGCATGTTCCCACACATCAATGCCGAAGAGAGGTACAAGACCTACAAAAAAAGAAAAACAAAAAATTAATGTTAAAAACACAGGCCATAACATTAATGTCAGTACATTTCACATAAAACACAACAAAGCACCTATCTTACATTCTTACTTTTGCATTTCACATGACTTTTACACACATTCTGTAAGCTCCTGGCTAATGCCTACTAAAACTCAAGGGTGGGAGAAATGAATGACACTCACTGACTGGTTAAAGGAATAAATACTAAAGATCATGTAACTTCCTCATGTTATCACCATAAGATAAGGTCAGAATCTTTATTTTGAGCAGCAACCCCCAACCAACCTCTTACTGTTTCTAACTTACAATATATGCCAAAGATTCACGTTGGCAGCCAGTGACCATTACACCACAGCTATCACTGAGTTGTGCATATAATATTTCAGTGTGTTAACACCATAAGAAAGTTGTTTTCTGTATATACATAATTGGATATATACAAACATATCAAGGCATATTTACAGTGTTAGGGGTTCAAACAACCACAATTTAAATGGCTTGCCAAAGCTCTGTTATAATACAACCCACACTTTTACACTGCATAATTTTCATTTTGAAGATTTTACATAAAATTGAGAAGGTACCCACAGAAGTGTAAAACAGGAGTCGCAGTGTATCTTTTTTTGTAACACAAAGGAACATTAAAAAACCGGTGTCAGTTACTTTTGACACGGTAGGTTTTCCATTCATTCTGTGTTGTAATTAAAATAATTCACACAGCATTCATATAGAGTGGAAAAAATCAAATTTTTATTTTATCAACTTATGCTTCATACTGGTAATAAAGCAAAAGCTGCAACATCTAGCACAGGATCATGTGATAAGCTCTATTACACCAGAAAATGATTACAAGGCCCATCACATTACACTATTCTATCAACTCGCAGCAGTGTTGTTTAATATGATGATTAAAACAATAAAATATTGGTGTCTAATTGGTTCTCTAAACTACGTATATAGGACAGGATATGATGTGACATATTAAATGGTTTAATTTGTCCAAGAAGTTACTACATACAGTAAGATACACATTAAGCATAATGTTCTAAGGTCCACAAAATTATATCTGGCAAAACTTTGGTCATGCAGGTGCAAGATATCACAACTTTCAAAGTAAGCAGATATGCAATCCTCAAGCGTTGTAAAATCTGTAAAAAAATCCAAATCATTATAGCCCACGTTTCTTTCTCTCGATGAAAATAAAGCTGATAAAAAAAAAAGGGGGGGGGGGGGAAAGGGGAAAAAAACCGCGAGCTCTCTCTCTCTCTGGACTGAACTTCATACAAAATGTGACCAAAACATCTCTGAACATATTTTAACCTTTATTAGCTGTATTTTGCTTTAGTCCACAGACTACCTGGCAAAGGACTGCATTTTTTTATTGTTAATACCATTACTCAGTGAAAGTATGGTTACCAGACCTACAGGAGTAGATTTAAAATCCACTATTACTGCATGCTACCCTGAAATTAAAACAAAGTTACTCACCTCATTACCAACAGACCTAAAACCCTCATTCCCAAATGGTAAAAATTTGTATTTAATTTTCAAGCCCAATATACAGTTATGATATGAAATGCTAACCTATTATGTTTTCAACGAATGTGTAGGCAATCTACACAGACATTTTTCAAGCAACTAACCTGTTGTTGCTTCCAGTGGATCCTGATTAGCACAGGCTGCTAATTGAAGTTTCTTTGTCTGCTTGTTGTACCCAAGCCAACCCCATCCAGACCCCTGTATTCCAACAGATATGGCTGACAGCTGTGCTTTTAAGTTGTCTAGTGAACCGAAGTCTCTCTTAATAGCTTCTTCCAACTCACCTGCAAAGAAACAAAATCTGAAATTCACACAGCAATTATTGTCAAGGTCACAGTCTGCCGGGAAGTGATGTGCAGTTTGGCAGGCAGGTTCCTCCAAAATGTTGGTACTTGGTATGTACCTACCAAGCTACATAGCAACAATTCCCAGAAGGCTGACAACTTAATCACATGCGAAGAATGCATAGAGTTTCCCTGCCACACTTGTCTTTTATAATGCCTTCTACAAATAAACCTCTTTGTTGTGTGAGATCTGGATCATTCTGTAAACAGCTTTCAAATGTATACTTCATGGCACAACAATACCTGCCAAACATTACTGCACATTATATCAGAATTAGCTGAGACTTCGCATGTTACATGCAAAAGGATAAATCTTATTATGTACATATTGTGGTCTTCTGCATTACAAGCCACCTACCAGACTACACCGTGTCTTATGTATAGTTTAATGACACTGTAAGAACCACAGACTGTATACCATCCAATGACAGTATTATTAAAAAATGAGTTGGAATGATAACAAAAAGAACCAGTGATGGCCGAATTTGAGATAATATCATATAATCTGCCTGTAACGACTGGGAAAAAAATAAGAAAGCTTCAATTACAGCAGTCAGTGGCACAACCAAGACTGAACTGTTACTAAATTAGACTACTTGCTTGATACTGTATGATGTCATAACCCAGACCACCACAATACCAATCTTCACCAATGTGGACATCTAAATCCATTCAATGCTCAAAGAATGAGTACCATCCTCTCCATGGAAGGAAATAAAGGAGAAAACAGCAATATTGACAAAATGACCTTCACAGACTTGGACTGTATGTTAATTCACAACACGGTATAAATTACAAAGGTTACTAAGCATCAAATAAGGGAACAAGATGAGTGAGTAGAGTGAACTTGGAAGGACTTTGGACTGCCTCATAGTTATATGTTTGGATTCACCTATAGAAACTCTGAAAAATCACATACTCACTTCAGAATGGAAGTCAGGTAAATAACCACTCTATACCCACCTGCTTGGTATGTAAAATTAAACATACCACAATTTGAACACATAGTATTTCATTTTAATGTTTAAAATCAATTTACTGAGTCTTATGGTAATTCTGTTATGATCTTGACATCCTAAAATCAATGGTACTCCCATATCAACTTGACAAGTCAATACCCAAGAACTTACTGGTTGGTTTTCCTCCAGTGGGAGAGAGATTCTGCCAGAAGATTGTGTGGTTGATGTGACCTCCACCATTAAATTTCAGTGCAGGGCCCAGGCTGATGATTGTGCTTACACAGTCTGGAACAAATGCAACATTTCAAGGCAGCTAAACTTAGAACAGGCCACCAATCTTTGGGGTAAGGTCCTACTCGGCACTACAAAATAGAAAAAAACCTGTTCACAGAATAATGATCTGCCTGAATCATCTGTCCTTCCCGTTTTATACTTCACACATATAGTGTGTATGTATGTTGTGTGTTTGTGTACAAGCAATGCACACATACACGCCAAACTGTTTAACATCATCACTGTCTAAAGTGTAACACCAAAATATAATTTACATATATTAACGTTTGCCAACATGTTCTATAACGGAATAGTGAGACAGTTTGTTCAGGTCTTCATATAAAGCAAAACTGAATCTCTACAGATATAATGTGCAAAAAATATATATGTAC
>Ga0131853_10022877_pt1 | contig 11294 bp, 6 predicted proteins | sample TergutLab28metaG_FD_92764 | JGI IMG/M metagenome (GOLD analysis project Ga0131853, IMG submission 92764) | Labiotermes labralis P1 segment gut microbial communities from Petit-Saut dam, French Guiana - Lab288 P1 (version 2) (version 2) | ecosystem: Host-associated > Arthropoda: Insects >...
CACACACACACACCCTCACACACACACACACACACCCTCACACACACACACACACACACACCCTCACACACACACACACCACACACACACACACACCCTCACGCACACACACACCCTCACGCACACACAAACACACACTCACACACACACCACACACACACACGCGCACACACACCCTCACACGCACACACACCCTCACACCCTCACACCCTCACACACACACCACACACACACACCCTCACACTCACACACACACACACACTTTCCCTCTCATTGCCGAGAGATTTATAACTTTTTTGTTTTCCGTTAAATGTCTACCGCCGAAACATATTGCTAAACAAATTTCAGTTCCGTGTTTTATTCCGTATGTTATGGTTTGCGCGATAAGCTGTTTTTGATAAATGAGCGATGGTTAACTTCATATTCTGGTGCGGTATGAATTATGCTGGATAACAAAATGAAATAAAATTTGCCCCATATTGTTTAAAGTTAAACAATTTCAGTTTCACTTCAGTTCACCTTTTTTTTACGAACACGTCCAAGTCATTTCTTAAATCGCCCTATTAACCCTTTACAGCACAGTTGCGATATTTGTATCACGAGCTTGAAGAAACTCTACGCTGTCCGTAGAGTGTATTGTGTTTGGAACGGCTGCAACAGTAAATCGCACTTATTCCCTAAGCAACACTAAGCACTGGTGTGACCAAAGAACAGGCTTTCACAATACATTTAGTCGACTTTCTCATATGTCCTTTCTCATCTACAACAATTTTCGACACATTTCGTTCATGCAGATCATCACCAGGAAAATCAGTTATTCAACATTGACGACGACGACAACAACAACAACAAGAACAACAACAGCAACAACAACAACAACAACAACAGTGAACCACTCACGTACACTTACACGTGTCGTTGAATAATTAATTCCTCTGATGTATATCTGTATCCCGCAACGTGCAGGAAATTATAGATGAAAATATTGACCTAAAAGCTAAGTGTACTGCGATGGTATGAGGTTTGATTAGACTGAGCTACAGGGTATGAAAATTACTTATTTTAATTAAACACTGGTCTTTGTCATGGAGACAGTGTATGTTTACTGTGAAACAGGAACTGAATTTTTAAATAACTGCCATATGAAATAAGTGCAGCACGAGGTTAAACGGATATGTTTGTGTCTTTATCGGAGCACGACTTTGCCTTCCGTATAGTGCTGAGCTGTAATTGCTTTATTGACCTTACAGCAAGGTACACAAACACCTAATTTTGTGAACATTAAATTTACCTACGCGTATGTCTGCTTTAATAGATTAAAGAACTAATACCTCTCTTCTTGAATGCATAATTAATTTTTAATTAAACATTGAAAATCCCCCAAACTACATTTCGATCCCTACCCTGCCTTACCCTAGGGTCCTGACTGACTTGTTAGCTGCTTTGTGCTGCAGTCGGCATATTGGCCGTGGTTGCTAGTTTTTCTTAAATGAATTATTGTTCCATATTTCGTAAAGGAAACGCAATATATAACACGTAACCGCAGTTTTACTCTTTGCGTGTCTATGACCGGATCTGTGACCCTCAGAGAAGAACATAAATTGCAGATGGAACAGGGTGCTGAGGAGAACATTTGGGGTTAAGACTGGAGACTTAACAAAAGGGCAGAGTAATGAGTGCGACTAGAAGTTTTATTATCTCTCCTTACCATGAAACAATACTGAGGTAATTAATTGATGGAGGATGAGATGGTGAACAATACGCCACGTATATGGGACGTTGAACATGCATAATATTATTAGTGGGTGAGCCTGAAGAAAATAGACTGCGTGAGATGTATATGCTTACATGTGAGAATAAGGTTGAAATGCGTCTGAAAGTACTAGGGTATGGCCCTATGGATTGGATTCAGCTGGCTGATTATGGGGTTTATTGGTGGCATCTCATGAGCACAGCAGTACTTATGCGCGTTGCATAGTAGGCGTGCATTTCTTGACCACGTAAGCAAATGTCAGCTTCTCACGTAGTGTTCTTTTCCATGCAGTTACCTCATAGGTTAGTTTTCTTTTTTGCCTCACATAAAAGGACATTCGTTATGATCAAACTCTATTAGGTCAGCACGTCATGTGCTTCTCATTTATCGCGGTATTTTTGATCTCAAATCGCAGTTTCTTCAGTCATCAATTTTAAATTGCCATGAAGTGTACCTGAATTTAACACATTTTTCCCTCTGTTTCCTATAACTGAATATGATGTATTGCAGGTGTCATATAATACCACAGAACTGATTCCCGAGTTATGCAAGTACACTTCTGGGGCTCAGTGGGATATGCACATCAGATTTTTTTTATGCCTAATGTAATGGTCACCACTAACATTCCATGCAGACACAGATGGGGAGCAGAGGTAGAACTCTGCTCCTTCACCTCGATGCTAGGAAAGGGAGGGGGTAGGTTGGAGGTCAACGCGATGCCTGGCCGCTTTACCCCTGGACACGAGCTCCGGTTCCCATTGCACAGGTGTCTAGGTATGCCCATAACCGGTGTGGATGGGTGTAGAGAAGAGAATATTTCTTGCCTTCGGGGTTCGAACCTCGAACTGCGAGACCGTAACGAGTCGTTATACCGGCCATTATTGATTGTATGTGATAACTTTGAAAGGTTGGAAAATGGAGAGTTAGAATCACATTTTAAGGTAGTGAATGTAGTCTGGCTGTCTTGCTGTGTGGTATTATAACCCGGGACCTTCCCAGAACGAAGGACGAGTGCTAATCAGTCGGCTGCGATATTTAATTAATCATATATATTACGTTACAAAGACGGAAATGATTTGCAATCCGTACATAACAACGACTCCATAAAACCTTGTGTCTCTCTGCTGTTGAAGGTTAGCCATGGATAACAAGAGCAGACACCTATGCCCTTACACATGGTGTAGCTACTTGATTTAATTTGTGTATCAATTTCAAAACACATACTCAGTCACGAACTGTATGCAAATAGATCTGGTTTTTATGGAATTTTGTCTTATAATTCCTGACAGTTGATGGAAGCAAAAAAAGATTGCATTTGTACCATTAGCCCTTTATCCTCATTTATGCGTGGAAAGAATAACAGATTTTATATTTCCAGATTCTAGTATTGAATGGGAGTGTTACAGAGCGGGGATTATTCAGCGGTAAACACTGTGATTCAAAAATTTTTTTCGTTAAAGGCTGCCGTCTTCTGGGACATGACGCCGTGTATGCGTTCTCGTATATACATACAGTGAAGCCTTCCTTAAACGGACCCTGGGAATAACGATTACCTTTCGTAGCAGAAAGATTTTTACAGTACCGAGGACTCAGATTTCAGATATCCTTATGAAATGGAACCTGCATACAATGGTAAAATTTTCGGTCCCTTGCAGTTTCGTCACAGGGAGGTGTTACCCTATTAACTCCTCTAACTTCAGAGTAGAAAACAGGAACAGTAAAGTTCCTTGAAACGCCGGTTTATTTCCACCAGGTTTCCTGGCATATAGATTTCCAGTAGATGATAGTCGTCATGGTCATCACCATAAAAACTTTATATCTCGCGAACCAACTTTTTGTTGCTGTTTAAAACGAAATCACTTGTTACTATGGTATACACAGGAAATATAAGTACATATGCTGGCTTGGTAATGTTAAAATAGATCGTATAGAATTTCATAGAACACAGCCAATTCTTTTTTAAGCTCATGGTTCCGTGCATCATAATTCATTGTTAATAAAAATCCAACTAGATGCAAAAGTATGCAGATATTTATTTACTGCAAAGTCACTGTACATGTTTCGGGTGTCACAGCACCCATCATCAGGAGTACTGAAAACTGTAACTGCAACCTCCGGTACAGGTCATAATATCGGTAGAGCTACTTCCCTCCAACGTGGCCCGATCGGGCCCGAAACATGTCGAGTGACTTTGCAGTAAATAAATATCTGCATACTGTTGCATCTAGTTGGATTTTTATTAACAGCCAATTGTGTTTTAACTCACTGGAGGAAAAGCAGGGAAAGGGGTGGGGAGTTTCTGACAGGTTAATATTTGCGTAATTCGGGATAATTTAATTTTCAGGCATTGTTTATTAAAATAGATATTAGCATTGCATTTTAATAGTTGCGCTTTATGTTCTTGTATCGATTGATTGGATAGGCTTGACTGGCCGTTATTACCTAGGCATCCCGTTGTGTTGAACTCAGTAGAGTTGAAACACAACGGGATCTTCCATAAGTGAATTATAAATTATAAATGTGTTGATTGGATTGAGCTGTCTTAGGGTGTATTACAATTACTGTATTCTGGAAATATGGTAAAGCTGGTGCTATGAAGGCGCGGAGTTTGTTTTCAGGCTGCGTAACGTAGTCGTCTTCCGATTTTAAAAATTATTATTCAGTCCATGATAGGTGATTTTACGACGCGCATTAAATAGTGAGATTTTGTAGTGTCGTTCGCCATATGATAATGAGAATGTCAACGGTGAGAGAGAAGACTGGATTGAATCCGTCATGGTCTCTGTTAACATACTCGGAATTAATTGTAGGAGGAACAGGGAAGTGTTGAGTTAATCCCGGGATTCAATTTGTGCGAGGAGGCTTTGAAGGCCATTGGAGGAATTAGTTACAAAGTTTTCACAGTACAGGCTTTGTCCGTTAATTAAAATTTGAGATCCTTAGCAATAATTAATGTACAGACGCGTCACCTTTTACGTTTAGCTGAATTGCTTTCTTTTAACTGTAGCTTGTCGTTACTTTTGGTGAAAGTTAAGCAATTTACTTGTTTATCGTCAAAAGCAATTTTGCTTTATTTCAATGAAACTGGTTACATGTTTCGGCAAAAAAAGTGTGACGTTACATAACAATATGGACCATTTTAATGTACGCTGTACGAACTGTAACATATAACTTGTGTTTTAGATTAAAATGCCAAGTCTATTGGCTTAAGGTTATTTCTAATTAAAGATTAAAGCAATCTGACATTCTGCAGTGAAGGTTTACGCAACAAAATTATCCCCATTTTGGAAAATTCTGACCTTCACCAAAAGAAAAAGGAATACAATTAGTAAAGGCACATTGTGCCATTGAAGACTATATTTTAATTTTAAATTTGAGTGTGTTGCTATGACTTATATGGTACAAGAAGTTGTAATGTACTAAAGACCAAGCAAACTTTTCATCCCCTTTACCCTTCTTCGAACACTGTCTGGGTATGGTATGGAAACTGTAGCTAGGCCTAATGAGATCTGAGAATCTTACGTCAGTAATGTTTAAGATTACGGTCTGCTGTGATGTGACGCCTTGGAATTTAGTGAGAAGGTAACAACGTTTGGAAGAAAGGTGCTCTAAAGTGAGCATGAAAGCAAGTGGTTGTCTTCGAAACGATGGCATTAGCTGAGGATTCCGTTCTTCTGTGGTATGAGTCTGTGTACTTGGGTGTTCGGTTTCCGACGATGCGAGCAAATATGGCGGCCTCGTCTTCAAAGTCAAAATGTTCGACATTTCGACACCCTGAATGTGGATCTCGAAACGCCTGGAGCCGATTATCCATTGACGCGGCGTCGTATGACAGAGGGATAGAGCTGTCAATGACATCGCTTCTGAAACTCCGGAATTCGGTGGCGTTATCTACACCAACACATGATATCACGACCTAGAAGCTCGCGATGTACCTAGGCGATTGAGAAAAATTGAAGTCTGCAGGCAAGACAGCACTCTTCTTACAGCCGGAAATGAAACCGTATATAAACGTGTACCTTGGAACCCTGTGACATTTTGATGTACAGAAAGCGTTGGTAATATTTGCACACTACTTCTTAGAGTACACTGTTTTATCTGGTTAAAGTCTTGTTAAAGAGTGCAACAGAAATGCGAACTCAAAACGTTCGGTATCATAAACCGTGCTTCACAACAATATATATGGCAATAAGAATTTGACGTTTGTCTTGTGTAGTAAAAACTGCCATTTAAATTCCGTTTTCGAAACTGTGTATTTCGGGGAGGCGCTTTTCGTCGCTGCGTACTCTGGAATGTTGTAATTCTCCTGTTTGTGTTTATTCATCAAGTATCCGCAATTGAGTAGTTGTGTTAAGATTAAACTGTCCATCGGAAGTAGGAAGAGATAAGGAAACAGCCGCATGTCCTGCGTAGAAGAAACCATTTACAGTGTATTTTTAAGGAAGGTAATGGAGGGAAATATAAGATGTTGCTCACAAATGTATAGTTGACGGTCTGGGGTTCGAGTACCTGCAGTGGTAAGAGGTTTCGGTTTCCTCCAGACGATCCAAACCAACTGTGGGGCCCATCCAGACTCATATTCAGGCGGTACTGGCGGCTCTTGTCTGAAGCAAACTGACCGTTGTACGAGGCTGACACTCAGACCCATCCAGTTGCGAGTTTAAGAATGTGTGGAACTGTACTTCAGCTTCCCCTGTATATCTTACTGGTGTGTATAGAAAAAACTTTATCGTTTTATTGTCGTTCTGCTGTTCTCCTTTAGCGACTTGTTACGTCGCTACTTTCAAGAGTATTTTGCAACTACCCTTTAACATTTTCCTTCATCATATTAGTCTTTTCTGCGTGTTACTGCAAAAGATGGCGCAAAACAGAAAAGCTTCTGTAGTCGGAAGGTTCATGTCTCGGCCTGAACACCGCCTATTATGGCTGATAGTTCCGTGGTTTTCCCGCAGCTCCTACGGACAGTGCCGATTTAGTACATTAAATTAGGCCAAGACCGCTTCTTTTTAATCATTACTAATTTATGGGTATTATTCACTAGTCATATTACTAGGTTTTCAAACTTTTTATAGGCCACGCAGGCCCTTAGGGTGAGTAGAGGTATAGCTCTACTCTTTTCTAGGACCTTCAGCAATAGAAGGGGGTGGGGGGTCAACGCCACGCCCCGGCCGCCACTAACCCCGGGAAACAGGAGGGCCGGTCTGGTTGGCTGAAAACCTCGTCCCCATCGGGATTCGATCCTGGACCGTTCAGCCCGTAGCTCAGTCGCTATACCGACTGAGTTACCCGGCCTTACTTACTTACTCCATGGTGCAGAGTCTTTGAGAAGCTAACTGGTTTGCAGCTAGTCAAGAAATTCCCCGCATTTTATGGAACCCGAAGGTTCATTGTCGCACTCACAAGCGTCCACTACCCGTCCCTATCCTGGGCCAGCCCAATCCAGTCCACATACCCACATCCCACCTCCTGGAGATCCATCCTAATATTATCCACCCATCTACGCCTAGGTCTCCCCAGTGGACTCTTTCCCTCTGGTTTCCCTACCAAGAAACTATACGCCCCCCTGTCCTCACCCATATGCGCCACATGCCCAGCCCATCTCATTCTTTTCGATTTTATCACCCGCACGATATTGGGTGAGGAGTGCAGATCATTTAGCTCCTCGTTATGCACTCTCCTCCATTCCCCCGTCACCTCGTCCCTCCTAGATCCAAATATTCCCCTCAGCACCATATTCTCAAACACCCTCAGCTCCCTTTTCTCCCTCAATGTCAGCGACCAAGTTTCATACTCATACAAAACAACCAGCGAAATTATAGTTCTATATATCTTGATCTTTAAATTTTTGGATAGCTACATAGAAGACAAGAGATTCTGCACCGAATGATAGCAAGTATTTCGTAACCTCAATCTGCTCTTAATTTCTTCCGGAATAGAATTTTGATGTGTTAAAGTTGTTCCAAAATATTTAAACTCTTCCACCTTCTCTAAGGTCCTATTATTAATCCTCGCACTGTTATTTCGTCCTGCATTCTGATCTCGAGACATGACCATGTACTTAGTTTTATCCGCACTAACTTCCAGTCCAATCTCCCTTGTAGCAGCTACTAAAGCTTCTGCGTTTTCCTTTAGCTTATGTATACTGAGTTACCCGGCCTACTAGTCACATTACTATCCTACGCAATATGATATGAACCGCTGACCTTGTTAAATAAAATATAAATACATAAAATTCGTCATATGTCACTTAATACAGTGATTCCCACGCAGGATTGTGCGGATCTGGCTTTTTTTCTGAGGGGGATTTTTACAGACGTAAATAACGAATAGATTGCGTCTCGAACAGTTAACCCCAAAGTAATTCTGTATTGAAACTATAAACCTGAAAATCATTTGCTCTTGCGTAACCCTAAATTTGTTTGTAGCTCAAGAGCGTTGCAGTAGCGGCATTTAAATTTTGTCCGATTGCCGAACATTGTTATACTTTCTTTGTGCGACTACATGAAATTAGCGCAGGATGGACAGAATGTGTCCGTGTTCGTCTGACAGCCCCTCCTGCATATCCTCTACCTGCTTGCCCCCCTCCCCCCATATTTTATACCGGAAAGTACGGAAACGATTTTCGATTACATTTTATATTTTGGGTACAACGAAAATTTGTTGGCGAATTTTGTCCTACTTCTTATTCATTCCAGGTTTACATAAGACCAAGTCGAATTTCACCAGTGTTCGCAGAAACGGCTCTTTGTACACAACTGGTACATAGTACAGTGTCTCTGGTTTCGCGGCTGCCATGCCTGTGATTTAGTAACTAACTAGAGAAAGAAGATTTGAAATTGAGCACTCTACATACAGACTTGACCAAAGATTTCTTCCGAATATATTACTGTTATACGGTACATGCGTAAATGTAATTTTATTTAACAAAATTGTGGATTTCCTGCTCCTATTTTCACGAAAATTACAAATGTGAATAGCATTGTGTGCAGACCGAATTTTACCCAAATCGGACACTAAATGTAGAAAATGAAGTTAGAATTTAACATACACCTTTAAGTAAAGTATGGATTTGTTTGCGTCGATTTTTACGAAACACACAAACCCGCAGTAAATTTTAGTGGGAATCTCTGCCAAATTACAACCAGATTGGACAAAAATTTAGATAATACGTACAGAAATGTTTTGTATAAAATATGGCTTTCAAATAATCGACATTACAACACTCACGATTACTTATCCGCATTACATGGAGATCTTCTTTACCCACTTCTGTCCAAATAGATCAAGATGTGTGGAGAGTACAGTCAGTGACTTCCTTAAGTAAAGTATTGCAGCCAAAATATTGAAAGAAATAAAATAATTGTAGAAAAATGGGAGTAACACAAGCAGTTCTTTAAAAACGCTAAGTAACAGGTTATAATAGTATGGATATGGATTACGTATGGGAGATAACATATTGCCCAAGTGATTAGTGCCTTTTCGTCGTAAGGAAGAAAAAGAAGGCCCGAAATTAAGTGGGAGAGGGAAGTGAAAAGAGTGATGAAGTAGAAGAATCGAATACCTGAAAACGTAGAAAACCAATAAATATGGCGAAAAGTGACTGCGAACCATTACCTGGTGTAAAGCGGCCCTTAGCCGTACTGTATTATTGCCCGGTATTCTTGACTTGACTTAATATGTTGCAGTTAATATGGGAATTTACTCCTTATAAGGCGTTGGATTTGTGCTTGGTGAAGAACACCTGGAAATGAGAATAGAAAGCGCTGGGTTAAAGTCCTGAAAGTTACAGGCAGCTGTACGTGAACTGAGGAATGAAGAGACCCAACAATTCAGAAATTTCATGTGCATATCTCCTGTGGCCCTTCAGAGGACTGTGAGTGAATAAGCGGAGCCTTGTCGTGGACAACAGGAAGACCTTAATGATCAATTGCATTTCAATAAACGGTTTTTGGTAACATTGAGCTTTCTGTTAACAAGTAAGTAAATAATTCAATGTTCCTTTACTGGAAGTCTCACTTTGAGGTGTCTTAGTTCTAATCATATCCACTCGTGAAAGTTGTTTTTGGTTACACTTTGTTTTACAGTGGTTTGGTCTGTGTGGTTCTAGGAGACCTGCAGTTTTTGTTTACAGGTATAAAATTTAAATACTTTATCATCCAACAGATGCACAAATATATAATTCGTAGATACAATTAGAATTATTATAAAATATTTAAAAATATTTAAAATTGCTCCAACATGTTTCGGATCACAAGGGATCCATCATCAGACTCGCTGCGTAATAACTCAAGGGAATGCAGCTGTCATATCCAAGGTTATTAATGGTGACCATGTCTTGTTTTTAAATCGGCCTTGAGGTTTCAAAGAAACTTAAAAAAAAAGAAAAAAGAAGAAACTTGAAAGGGGTCGGGTATCTCCGGGTCACCGAGTGTGTAGGGGACCAGTTTTTTTCTGTTAACGCAAACGCGTAAAATGTCTAATGTAATCAAGCCAGTTACAGTACAGGCTACTGTTTCAGACAGAGTTACGAATATATGAGTTAAAGTGTAGTAAAATTCACCCTAGAACAGGCCACGAAGACCCAGACGGGGTGTAGATGTATAGTCCTACTCTTTCTTTAACCTCGGCTCTAGATGGAGTGGGTGATAAACGCCACGCCCTGGCCTCTTTACCCCCTGGAAAGACCCTGTACCCATTGTATAGGAGGCTGGATGGGCCACAGGGCCGGTCTAAACGGGTGCGCAAAATCTCACCTTCACAGAGATTCGATCTCTGGGCCGTCCAAACCGTAGCAGGTCGATGTACCGACTACGCTATCCCGGCCGTCACGAGTATATGAGGTAATTCGATGAAGCCTGTTGGGTTATATATTTCCGTCCTAACGAAGTCCTCGGGCGGATTGCACCCATTATTTTGGCGTATTAGTGACGTCATTTAGGAGAGACACTTGGACTTTAGTTCGGCACATCGTATGCATGTCTGGACTTTCTGAGAAAGAGAGCGAGAGAGAGAGAGAGTGTGTGTGTGTATCCAACCCAGTGTTAATGGACCAATAAATAATTTTTTTATTCGTGCTAATTGACTTACTCCCAGAGAAACGAAATAATAAATTTCATGTCCCAGTTGTCCCATTGCACGCCATGAAGGCTTTCAGGAGAGTGGGAGTATAGCTCCACCCATTCTTAACCTTGGCGCTATATGTACGTTAGTGGTCAGCTTCCTGATTCAGGCTCTTTAATAACGGTGTAGTGCCTTTGGTACGCCTTGAATAGGAGAGTGAGTGGGGACCCAGGGCCTGTTGTCATGCTCTGGAGAAGAGTAGAATTTCTTGGCCCTGCGGGGAATCGAAAAACGATATTTGTGTCGTTCAACCTGTAGTCTGGTCACTATACCGACCGCGCTAGCCCGGATTATTAAATAACTGTATGAAATGCATACGAGTATATATATATATATATATATATATATATATATATATATATATTTACTTACTATATGGTACAGAGTCTTTCTTGAGAAGATATCTTGTTTGCATCGAGAC
>Ga0131853_10022878_pt1 | contig 11294 bp, 10 predicted proteins | sample TergutLab28metaG_FD_92764 | JGI IMG/M metagenome (GOLD analysis project Ga0131853, IMG submission 92764) | Labiotermes labralis P1 segment gut microbial communities from Petit-Saut dam, French Guiana - Lab288 P1 (version 2) (version 2) | ecosystem: Host-associated > Arthropoda: Insects >...
CTGCGTCTCCGTCTGTCATATACTTGATAAATGTTTCCCTATCGGGGCCGCTCATATATACCACTGATGTGTCGGAAATGATTTGGGATATCAGCCCGTTATGGTCCGCGTGCAGATGGGTGGAAAGTATGTCGGTGTTCGACATATCCAAGCCAAGCTCCTTAATTCCCGCAAGCATTGCCTCCAAGCACTCCGGCTGGTTGAAGCCGGTATCCACTATAAGGTTACGCGAAGCCGACTTCATCACATAGCTGTTAAGCGTCTTTAGCGCACTGCCCGGCAATGGTATCGACATTCTGTATAAGTTTCCTTGTATATGTTCTATCACTTGATATCACCTCGTGCTTAGTATATCACGATAAAAGTGTGCGTACAAGATAAAAATCTCACCTATACAGATGAGATTTTGCTTCAAACTTGCCGAGCCGTGTTTAAAAGCCAGCTTAAACACAACCTACTTGACTACTGTTGCGCTATCATAGCCATGCTTGATTATGAAATCCCTATCGGGTATTACCAGCGTCTCTAACGCGTAAGCGCCTCTATAGCCAATTTTTTGAAGCGCCTTCGCAACGGTATCAAAATCAATATCCCCATAGCCGGGAAGCCCACGGTGCGAATCGGAAAGGTGCACATTGGTTACCCTTGTGCCTGCCGCGAGTATTGCCGTATACATATCCCCATCTTCACGATAGGAATGGTATGTGTCATAAAGAATGCCCATATTCTCTGGGTTTCCAAGCATCTCTATAAAACCCAGGGCATCGTATACGGTGTTTATTAGGCTAGTTTCCTCCTTGCATATGGGCTCTAATTGCAGTATAACACCAAGCTTTTGCGCGTACTTGATGCATGGCTCAATAGCTAGGCTAAGGTTTTGAAGCAGTGCCTGTTTTTCACCTTTCTCCAGCTTTCCGCGCAACAGCCCTATAGTTACAGGCGGAAAGCCCAGTTGTGCTGATAGATCCACATGGCCATTTATAAGGCTTGCCGCGGCATCGCGAGTCTCTTTATCGAAAGAAGAGAGGAACACACCATTCAACGCGTAAGCCTGCCCTGTTGAAATTGTAGTTACATCAAGCTTATTATTCCGCAGCCTTTGCGTTAGGCTCTTTATATCTACATCCTTGGGGTGCGCTATAGCCAGTTCTACACCACTAAAGCCTGCTTTTGCAATGGATTCAAGAGCGATGTCGAACTCTGCGGCTTTAAAAGGTGAAAATACTGTATCGAACTGCAACGGAACGGTTTGAGATATGCGGTTCATAATCCGGCATCCTCCCCTAGAAATCGTCTTCGATCTGCTTGAGCATACGATACCCGTTCTCATTGTTCTTTCTTCGCTGCTCCTCGAATCCTTCGCACCAAGTTGCGCCTAAAAACGCCAGAGCCATTTCGCCAGCCATTGTTGGGCTCACTATTTTCTCGCCCATCGCAAGAACATTAGCGTTATTTATCAGCGATATCTTCTCGGCGGTATAAAGGCTTTCGCAAGGAACACAGTACACACCTCGGAACTTGTTGGCAATCATGCTAACCCCCGCGCCGGTTCCACAGATAACTATTCCGCGGTCGCATTCTCCGCTTTGCACGGCCTTTGCCAAGTTCGCGGCCGCTTCAAAATACAGTAGCTTATCCTCGGCATTCTTTTGCCCTACATCCTGAATCTGGTATCCCTTTTCCAGCAAAAAACACCTAACAGCCTCTTTTAAGAGAAAGCCCGAAAAATCGGACGCGATAGCAATTTTCATTAACAATCCCTCCCAGCGCAGTATAGTTATAGCTGTTTGAGCCGAAAATGGTCTTGTGCTTGCGGGGATTTTTGCCGCAAGGCAAGGAACGACGAGCGCCGCGTACCCGTGGGTACGCAAGTGAGGAGTGACGCGGCATTGCGGCAAAAAGACCGCAAACACAGGACCGTTTTCGGCTCAAACAGCTATAAACGACTGTAAAAGTTACCCCGATATCTTCTTGCTATTCTTCTTGATCATGTAGAGCAGCACAAAGGTTAGTACTATTACTGCCAGGCTTATCGGGCGCTGTACAAATATCGCCCAGCTACCGTTAGAAAGTGTTAGGGCATTGCGCAGGTTAGATTCCGCAATTGGCCCCAACACCATACCCAACACAATAGGCACCGCGGGAAAGCCAAGCTTAGCTATAACATACGCCACAACGCCGAATATAAGCATTACACGCAGCTCGAAAACGTTGTTGGCAATAGCGAAAGCGCCGGCGGAACATACTATCATCAACATAGCCGTAAGCAGATCTTGAGGCACATGTGTAATCCTTACAAAAACAGGCATTAAGTACCGCCCCTGCAAGTATATAAAAACCTGAGACAGCACAAAGCCGATCATCATTGCATAGACAAGAGCGCCGTCCGTCTCGAACAACCTGGGCCCCACAACAATACCATGCATTGTAAAAGCCCCCACAAGCACGGCTGTAACCGCGTCGCCGGGAATGCCAAGCGTTAGAAGGGGTATCAGGTTTGAAGCCGTGGCTCCGCTGTTTGCCGATTCTGGCGCGGCAAGGCCTTTCAGTTCGCCTTCCCCAAATTTTTCGCCAGGCTTGGCGGTTCTCTTCGCCTCGTTATAAGCTATAAATGAGGCCACAGCGCTTCCTGGCCCAGGTATTGCGCCTATAAGGGCACCTATCGCCGAAGATTTTGCCATAATCGGCGCTACAGATATTATTTCCTGGCGTGTCAGGCGGTCGTCAGCGCTACCACCTTTTAGCACACTGGCCTGACCTACCTGCTCTGTACCGTTCACGCGCCCAATCAACGAAGCAATAGCGTAAACACCAAGCAGAACAGCCACAAGCCGTATGCCGTTAAACATTTGAATATTACCAAATGTAAAGCGCGTCATGCCGCTAATGCCATCTATCCCTACCGTTGCCAGAAGCATACCAAGAGCGCCGCTAACAAGCCCTTTCAAAAGGCTTTTACCGCTTACGGAAGCTATAATCGAAAGCCCAAATAACGCCAGCGCAAAATATTCCGGCGCGCCGATACGAAGCGCAAACCTGCCTATTTGCGGCGCAAACAGCAGCAAGCTTAAACTGCTTATAGTTCCGCCAACTACAGAAGCCACAAGCGCCAAGCTTAGCGCTTTTAAAGGGAAGCCTTTCTTTGTAAGCGGGTAGCCGTCTAACAACGCGGCAACAGCGCCGTTAGTGCCGGGGGTGTTTATAAGGATCGAACTGATAGAGCCGCCAAAATTAGCGCCAAAAAATATGCCGCACAGCATTAACAGCGCCGCCACCGGGCTTAAAGTGAATGTAAACGGCAGGAACACCGCAATTCCCAAGGCTCCGCTAATACCCGGTATGGCCCCAACTATGATACCCATAAACGTGCCGAAGTTAACGAAAATAAGATTCTCAAGCGTGAATAGATACCCCAAGGATTCAACTATAACATCCATACTAACCTCCTACCCGTCAGGGCAACCGTACATTCAGTAAATGAGAAAAAACATAGTAAACGCCAAATACCATAACAATAGTTATGCCGTAATACAAAATTTTTTTGCACTTTCTAAAGGCCAGCGTTACAACGCCCAATATGCACGCGGATAAGATAAAGCCCAACTGTGGAAACATTATGCCATACACCAGAAGCACCAGCATATAGAAAACACCTTTAGCCTCTTTATCCAGCTCTAATTCCTTCACTTCATCAATTTTTAGCACCAGGCTTTGTACAAGCAACCCTATGCCTGCCAGCGCCATAACCGCGCTAAGGGCATAGGGTATACTGCGGGATGTAACCCCGTGCACAGCCCGCGTTTCCAAGCCTATCTGCGCCGGAATAATAAAATATACTATCGCCCCAAATGCCAGAGACAGAATGCCAGCCCAAAGATTTGTACGGTACTTTATCTTCATAGGTCATTGCCCACCTTTATAGCGTAGATCAAGGGTTTATTTAGAGCCTATCCAACAATAACGATGAAGCAATTTTTCGAGATTTTTGTCGCAGTGCTAGGAACTGACGACGACGCGAACCCGCAGTGGTTCGCTAGGAGGAAGTGACGACGCAATGCGGCAAAAAGCCGAAAAAGTGCGAAATCGCTTATTGTTGGATAGGCTCTTAGTATAAACCCTTGATCTACGCTTATATTCTAGGTCGTGTTCAAAAACCAGCCCTAGTAAAATCTTTCAAATATTTCGCGGGTCATTTCGGAGAAATATTCTATTCTGGCGCGCAATGTTTCGCCGTCTGTATCATCTGGAATATAGCCGGCTGTTTCCGCCATTTCCCTGAACATATCGGTTTCGCGAACAGACAGAACCGCGTCGTAAAAAGCCTGTATCTCGTTTGCCGGTACGCCGCTGCGCGTTACAAGATAGTTATAAGACGGAAGAGTAATGTTGAAGCCATAATTTGTTATAGGGGGAACTACAAAGCCCTCAAAGCCAGAAAATTCATTTGTAGAGAACATCAATATCGGCACAAGGTCTCCGCTTTCAATAAATGTTCTTGCTAGGGTTATTGTTGCTGCTGTTACATGCGCGTCACCAGACATTACCGCTAGGATATCCAAGTTACTGCCATCGGAAGTAAGCGCGGCCGCGTCTAGTTCCGCTTCTCCAAACAGGGCTATTTGTATTACATGAGTTCCGCCGCCAGGCGCGTTAGAACCGTAGATTATGCGGTTGCTCTGGCCAAACTCTACCAAATCATCCCAGCTTGTAATACCACTGTCGGAAGAAACTAGCAGGACAAACTCGTCACGCACTAGGGATCCAACTATCTCGTAATCATCTAGGTTGATATTCAGTTCCGGGTTCATCAAAGGCACCATTGTGAACAGACCAAGCGGCACCACTGCAAGCTCGTTAATAGACGGCGCGTGGGAATTAAGATCTGTAACAGCAATAGCGCCTGTAGCGCCGGTTATGTTGCTGATGATAGGCGTTATGCCGTATACTTCTTGCAGGTTCTGCGCGGTAATACGTGTTATTGTATCGGCAATACCACCAGCCGCCGCAAATACACGGATGTTGAACGTTCCTTCCAGCGTAAAATCGTCTTCCACATCTGCCGGGGCTTCCGGTGCCGGTGCCGCAGGCGCTGCCGGCGCGGGAGCCGCGGGAGCCGGGGCTGGTGCGGGGGCTGGCGAAGCACACGCGGAAAGCAACATAATTGCGGTAACGGACGCGGCTAAAATACGTTTTTTCATAATAAGATCTCTCCTTATTTTGTAGTTACGCGAAGGATGGCGGGTCTTCATCTCCAAATTCGCGTTAAAATGTTTTATTGTACGTTGAATACTGCTTGGAACTACTTACACCCGGCCCTGTTGGCGCTATGCGTAGCGGAAAGTATACCGCGTTCATAAGGGTTGCGTCATCGCTGTCCTTGATACATTCCCACATGCGTTCACATAGACGCTGCTTTTTGTGGCTGTAGCCGGGGTGTTCGCTCAGGTTTGTCAGTTCATTTGGGTCTGCCTGTAGGTCGTACAGTTCATCGTAATCAAAGGCGTTGAAGATATACTTCATGTTGTCTTCCCAGAAGATACGCTGGGTAAATTCATAACGTTGGCCATAGAATTCCGCAAAAGCGTAGTGTTTGTCGGTCTTTTCGCCCTTGATCCACGGCACCATAGACGGCCCAATGTTTTCGCCTTGCAGCGGGCGGCACCCAGCCAATTCCAAAACAGTTGGCGCAATCTCATACATGTTGATGTAAAAATCGGCAACCTGCCCGGCTCGCTCTTGGTTCGGAAGCTTTATCACCAGCGGGATGTGGTAAACCTCCTCGAAGGGTGTCATCCCCTTCATCATCATACCATGCCCGCCCATCATATCCCCGTGGTCTGAAAGACATACTATCATTGTGTTATCGTAGAGGTTGTTATCCTTCAGGTACTGTACCAACTTTCCTATCTGCTGATCTACCAGGGTACAGTAACTATAATAGCAGCGTTTAACTTTGGCATAGTCTTCATCTGTTACATTGCCCAAGGCCGCGCGCATCCTTCGGTAAATGGCAGGTTTGTCGTCCATTGGGTCTTTCCAGCTTGGGGAAAATTGCAGTTCCTTGCCCTCATAAAGGCTATGCACTTCCTGCGGCACGCAGTACGGGTCGTGCGGAGCGTACGTAGAAATAAATACGCAGAATGGGTTACCCGAATGTTTCTGGCTCTTAATATCTGCGATAGTCTTTTCGTACAAGTAATGTTCTTCCGTACTAGTGCTGTCTTCAGAAAAAACACCGCACACAACCTTTTCCGGATACCCTGGCACAGCCAGAACATGCTTGTCTTTCAGTGTTACGTTGAAGGACGGGAGATGCAGCTCCGTTTCATACGAACTTATTCCAAATTTTTCAAGCTTATGTGTGCGTTCGATATGCCATTTTCCGTAGTAAGATACTTTGTAGCCTTCGTCGTGCAGCGCGTTTGTGATGGTGTCCAGCTTATCGTTGTATTCAGCGCGGTAACTTGGTACATTATGCGTGCAGTCCACCATTCCGTGCACATGTGGCAATGTGCCAGTCAGCAGCGAAGCCCTAGACGGAGAGCATACTGCGTTACAAGTATACGCCTTTTCAAAGCAAACGCTGTCGTTCATAAGTTGGCGCATATTAGGCATTATGCAACCAGATTCCTCTTTCAGCACCCTCTGCTGCATTTGATCTTGGAACAAGAATATAATGTTCGGCTTGCTCATTTAGCTTTCTACCTCCTAATCTGTACACCTATAGCTATAAACCTCTGTACTGCTGCGAACAACCATACCGCATTTAATCATAACATTTTCCGCCGCCTGCTGATTCAGCACATTTAGCAATATTTTGGCAGCGGCTTTTCCGCTTTCCGATATCCTATTGTCGATGGATGTGAGTGGCGGGTAACAGTACCCGGCACAGCTTGAATTATTAAACCCAATAACAGCTACCTGTTCCGGAATCTGGATTTGTGTCTCGTTTAGATAATGTGTGCCTCCAACCGCCAATAAGTCTCCAGAGTAAATTACCGCGTCGGTATCCGGGTGCCTACCTATCATGCTAGCAGTTGCCGCCTTTCCACCATCAAGTGTTAGCTCCTCCACCTCGAACATACGCTTCATATTCAGGTTGCACTGCATCATCCCCTCTTTAAAACCCAAAAGCTTTTTGCGGTCCGACTGAGACTTGTTGCGAAACACAAAACCTATATTGCGCCTACCTTGCCCATAAAGATAGCGTACAGCATCCCGAGCGCCTTGCGCCTGATCTTGCAGCACCTCATATACATTGGGTAATGAAAAATTAGCGTTAACCGTAACAAACGGAAACCCCCTATACCTCCTCTCGATAGCAACCTTGCAAATATTATTTTCAAAAACAGACCCAAGCAGGATAATGCCCTTCACGCATTTATCAATTAAATCGTCAACTTGGCCGATAAATTCTCTCTCTACATCTACGATATTACAAACAATCACATTTACTTTCCATTTCCGCAATTCCTGATCAATTGAATACGCCAGTTCCGACATATACGAGTGCCGTATATCGTCCATCATCAAGCCTACAACAACAAACCCTGTCTGGGTAAAATTCCGTACAGACTGCTTTGGAACATAACCATGTTCCTCTATTACTTTTTCAACTCTCTTGCGTGTTTCTTTATTCACATTACTGCTTCCGTTTATTACCCGCGAAACTGTAGTTACTGATACCCCGGACAAATTCGAAATATCATATATCGTCAATTTCTGCATATGGAAAGCTCCCTAGGGTACTCTTGTCGGTACATTATTTTACTACTATACTAGAACATTATACATTTGCTGCTTTCATGAAAGCAACTCACCAATTTAGTTTCATATTACAAATTAAAGCCCTGTTTACTGTGCAATTGTTACAAATATAGTGGTGTAGCTTTCAAGTTAAGTTACTATACAAATTGTGCTAATGATTTAGCCGCAATATTACGATATACTGTGTAGAGCAATGTATAGTCACTTAACTTTAATATCTCGATCACTTTGGGGGTGTCTATGAGAATAGATAATAACGTGCTGGCGCGCCCGCCAACAACATACGCCGCTTTAGCACACAAACACCCAAGCGGAAGAGATATCTTCGCAAATATCCGCGTAGCCGGCGGCACAAACAGCCAAGAGGCCGATCACCATTTAATGAATGAAGCCTGCATACTAAAAACCGCCGAAAGCGTAACACATCAGATACGCGACATGCTGTCTGAGATATTCGAACTAACACAGGCACGGCTAGATGCTTCCAAACTAGAAATGCTCGCCAGCATTAAGGAAGGCAATATGGCCTATGTAGGCTACCCAAACGGCACGCATGTATGGTGCCCCGTAGATGAGGTGTTCACGTTTGTAGGTTCCGGCGGCACACATGGCGTATGCATCATAATGTTGCTTCTTGGCCTGCTGGAAGACAGTGACGAAACCCGCGCGGAAAACCCGGAAGCGGCACGCCGCCCAACAGACATCTCTGAATACGGAAACACTAACAGTGACAACGGCACAGCCCAAGTAGCCGTAAATATAGACATAGGGCAAGGATCAATAATGAAATAGTACATGTTCTTATTATAGGGGGATAATAATGAGAGTAAACCATAACATGCCGGCTCTGCTTTCCGGAGCGAATATCGGGCGCGCGGAAAGCCGCACAGCGTTAGCCATGAGGCGCTTGTCGTCTGGTTTTCGTATAAATTCATCTATGGACGACCCTGCGGGCATGAGCATCACCAACAGGATGAGCAAGCAAATAGCCGGCACAAACCAAGCAAACCACAACTCGATGAACGGTATATCCATAGTGCAAACCGCTGAAGGCGGCTTGCAGGAAATGCATAATATATTGCAGCGTATGCGCGAACTCACTATACAAGCCAATAACGACACCACTGTTCCGGAAGACCGCGTACTAATACATATGGAAATAAACCAGCTAAGCCGCGCAATAAATGAAATGGCCATCAGTACGCAGTTCAACGGTATAAACCTGTTGGCGCAGTCCCATTTTGGCATCGGCACTAGCCTTGCAAACGCCACACATGTTCCAAACCCCGGTGCGCTTAACCTTCCGTTCATCACGCCAGACCCGGATCTATTCCCGAATGATACCGCAACACATATGGCAAACCCTGGCAGCGCTGGCCGCCCGTTTGTACTGGCAGATCCGCGCCGCACCCCTCCGGATACCGGCACACACGTTGTAAATGACGGGCGAGACCATGTCTATATCGGAACAGGCGGGGACTACGAATGGGACGGCACAGCCTTTATTCCGGCTACAGGCGGCGCGGGTACCGGTACGCACACCTACCCAAACCCTGGTGGAGCCTTTATACCTAGCGATGTAGTGCGTGATGAAGCCGGAACGCATGTGGCAAACCCGCCAAGCGCATTAGATCAGTTTATTGCGCAAGCCAACGGCGATTATGTACTTGTTGGCGGAGCATTTGTACCGGCACCCGGCGGCTCTGGTACCGGCACACATAACCGTAACTCGGAATGGCGGCCGTTTATATTGCCGGATACAGACCTCAACGCGGCCGACGAAGCCACACATATAAGGAACAACGGCCGCTCGTTTGTACTGCCGCAACCCCCGGCAACCACAGCACATGCTACCCACCGCGTGGAAGACCCAACCCTGTTGATACAAATAGGCCCAGACATGGACATGCAGATGCGTATGGGGCTTGTGGACGCAAGAAGCCACCTGCTCGGCAGCGCAGACCTTACAATAGCGGATATAGGCAATATCGGCGAAATAGAAGATGCCTTGGCGCTATTTATTGAGGACGGCATGAACGGTACACATTACCGAGACAGTATCTTGATATCTATCGACATTGCTATACACCAAATTTCCGAAATGCGCTCCACCTTTGGTTCATACCAAAACCGCTTGGAGCACACAGTAACCAGCCTTGGCGTAAAAAGCGAAAACCTGAGCACCGCCCGCATGAGGCTGCGCGATACTGATATGGCCGCCGAAATGACCGAACTTTCATCCAGCCGTGTAATGGAGCAGGCCGGCCTTGCTATACTGGCGCAGGCAAACCAACGCCCACAGCAGATATTGCAGTTGATCCAATAGAGTAATTTTAGGAGATGACATAGTGAGTGAAATAGCGCGTAACCGCAAATTCATGCAAAGCCCCAGCTTCGGCGAGGCTATGGGCGAAAGCGACCAGTCTAAAGATATCCCAAACCCGCCTCACAGCCATGCCGTAACAGGAGAATTGGTAGAACTACCAAGCTTTGAAGGCGTAGCTGTAAAAACATCCTACCCGGATCTGCTGGATATCCGCCGCAGCGAACGCCTATATACCCAAGCCCCAATGACACAGCAACAACTGGCCTTCATGCTATGGAGTATGCAGGGTATACAAATGTACAGAGCCGCAAACCGCGTGGCAGTGCTTCGCACAGTGCCCAGCGGCGGTGCGCGGCATCCGTTTGAGCTGTATGTGGCAGTGCGTAATGTTACCGGGCTGAAGCCCGGGCTTTACCGCTACGCGCCGCTGGAACATATCGGCGAAAAGCGCGTGTCCATCGAATTCATGAAGGAACTGGACGACCACGAGGCACAGATCACTCAGATGCTGGCAGGCCAAAGCTTTGGCGCAAAGGCTGCCGTTGCCATGTTCCTAACATGCGTGCCGTATCGCGGTGAATGGCGCTACGTAGAAGCGTCCCACCGCATAATGCTGGTGGATGTAGGCCATGTAGGGCAAAACGCCATGCTAAGCGCGGCTGCGCTTGGCCTGGGCAGTTGCTGCTTCGGCGCGTACAACCAGCAAGTATGCGACACTACCTTGGGCGTAAACGGAGTGGACGAGTACACGGTGTACGCGGTATCCGTAGGCGAAGCCCTGGCGGACTAACTCCTTACTATAGGTGATACTATGCGCATTTTAATATTGGAATCAAGCACAACATCCGCCAAAGCCATGATCTACGACACCGACACAAAACGGTTCACAGTAGAATCCCGCGCCTATGAATTTTTAAATACCAACAACGCCGTGGGGGAACAAGACCCTCACCATGTATTTACTACTACGATAGATATCGGGCGCAAGCTTTGCGCGGATAAAAGCTCCTCAAAAGGTATAGACATAATCGCGCTGGTTAACACCTTCCACAGCGTGATGCTTTGCGACGAACAGATGAACCCAAAAACGCCGCTGCTGCAATGGCATTTCACCGGAGCATCCGCGCTATGCCGTGAACTGCGGCGCGATGAGGACTACACCCTGCGCTTCTACAAAAAGACTGGCTGCATGGTAAACTCC
>Ga0131853_10022879_pt1 | contig 11293 bp, 9 predicted proteins | sample TergutLab28metaG_FD_92764 | JGI IMG/M metagenome (GOLD analysis project Ga0131853, IMG submission 92764) | Labiotermes labralis P1 segment gut microbial communities from Petit-Saut dam, French Guiana - Lab288 P1 (version 2) (version 2) | ecosystem: Host-associated > Arthropoda: Insects >...
ATCCTCTGTACGTGTTGTAGCCACTTTTTCTGGTACTGTTTTATTTCCTTTACTATGTTCTGTACTCCCGTTTTTTGCCTAATACATTGATTCTTTTCTTTATCTAGTTTTGTTATTCCAAGTTAAGTGTCTCAAAAATTTCATCTGTGCTGCTTCTAAACGTTGTTTATTAGAATTTATTAGAAGTCTTAGTTTCATTTTTAGTCATATGTGTCGGCTCGTATATTGAGGCATTTTCAGGCTAGTCTTTAGAGTGGTATGTTTAACCCTTTAATGCCGAACGACTTATAAATATGTCAGGCAGCGAGCCCTTTAAATAGCCAAATGACTTATACATACGTTGCAAACAGTGTGTTGAAGTTTGGAGGAATTTTGTTCACTCCTATTCGGTTAACTGCTGTGGCTTACTATGCTTCAGGACCCTTGAAGGTCAGGCTTTCATTCAGAAGCCAGATGTACCCCCTCCACCTCTAAAACCCCTCCACAAGCACCGATATAGACGCAAACACTTGGTAACTGCACATTTTTTCCAGCCGACTAACATGGTTCTGATGTTGCTTGCTTCAATTATTGCTTGCTCTGGAGTTCAGTGTGGGTTGAAATATCAACACTGGCCTATGAAGTGAAAAATCTTTCGTGACCAGAAAGGTTAGAATAGCCTGGCTAGGACATGTGACGCGGATGGATGGAATGAGAATGCCTAGAAGAATACTAGAATGGAAGCCAATAGGTAGGAGAATCAGAGGAAGACCAAGGAAAAAATTGACTGAAGACGTTCAGGAAGATATCCAGACGATGGGAATAAGAGGGTGGAGAAAACTGAGTAAGGAAAGGACGGAATGGAAGAAAATCACTGAGAAGGCTAAAACCCATAGTGGGTTGTAATGCCAACAAAAGAAAGGAGAAGACCAGAAAGGTTGTCAGTGGTGTATTGTACCCATATAATTCAGAGAAAAGTACTGCTCAAAAATCAGAGATACACAAAAATATCAATGTTTACAGCTAAAGGAGGGCCCACAGACCAGCCTCTTGTAGTTCTGGGGTAATCTGTGGGGGTTGTGGGGTAGGAACATGAGACATGCTGTCTATCTACTAAAAATGTCTTCGGCAACCTCACATAGCTGGAAATTCATACACAGTTACATCGTAGCTTTAGGTCTGTTTTGCTCTCACTGTAGAAGACGTTCATATCTTTAGGTGTATAATGTTTCTGCAACTCTGGCCATTCATATATAGTGTAAACAAGGCAGACGATTGTAGGTCTCAGAGTCATGGCTGGGAAAAAAATAATGCTTTAGGAGGAAGACATCAGTGAAATTCTGGTTGCTGACACCGCCTCGGAATTAGGTGTGGAGGCTATGTTGAAGAGTAGTTTGAGGAACAACAACAACGACGATGACGATAACAACAACAACAACAACAACAACAACAACACCGGCGGCGGCGACAACAACAACAAGCCTCAGCAGAAGTCACTATAACAAACACTGGCCAGTGAACCCGACTGCACTGCCACATATTCTTCTCACAGCCAAAGAAAGGACACAGTGCAACAGACATGACATGAGCCTGTGAGTGGTGCCTTGTTTCACGGAATAACACACAAAAGTAAATTTGTAATATATCACCCTCTTTGTGAATACTGTGTGTCGTGATAAAACAGTTATCTAAGGTGCCACAGACCTTATGCAGCAGCCAGAATTATATGAGTAATGAAATATTTACACCACATTTTATATGATGCATGTGATTCACAGGCCTAAATTTATTATAAAAATACGTGAATATTTTTCCCCAGATTAACCAATTCATAAGCAGACAGCAAAATTTTATTTCATTAAATTTGAAGGAAAAGTTTATGAGAAACGCTGTTTTTTTTTCTTAGGAGTAAGTATTAAATTTTAAAATCCCCAGTAAAAAATTCTGGCAGGCAGCATTGCTTGGAGGGATTTAATTTCGGCGTCAAAGAATTAAGCAGACCACTCTAAAGGCTAGCCTGAAGATGGCTCTATATATGAGCCAAAACATGTAGCTAGAAATAAAACTAAGACTTCTAATACATTGAGAGTTGTGTATGACTATATAATTTAATAATTTTACATACATATACTTCTACATTCTTGATTGAGCTGAATCCTGTACAGTCTGTTACAAGAATATGACAATTGACATCTAAATTGAATTTCCTAGTAAGGTTTCATGTATGAAGAAAGACTACCAAAGACGCCACTTTTGTGATGTGTGTTGTGGCAATCTTAACACCATGGGAACAAACAAATGTCCTCCTACAAATTGGAGCGAGTTTTTGTATGGCATACACACACACACACACACACAGTATTTAGGTTTTTAAGTGCTGCTGGAACGTGGTTTTACAACAGTATTCAGCCCAACAAATTCCAAAACAGGAAATGTCATAAACCCAGTATCTCTAAGTTCAAAAAGATTTAAGTTCAAGTGTATACCTCCAGATGATATTTTAGCCATTTTTTCACGACTCTCCTTCACCGTGAAACAGTAATGATGCATCCAGGTGACCTTTGCTTTCTTTCGGTGTGGACGCTTCCATGTGACGGGCCATTCAACAGTATCTTGCACACCGTCTTCACATTCACGCTCTCTGGTTTTGAAACTTGGACCATCAGTTTTTGTAATGCAGTAGCGCTCCATTCGCTCCAGTAGTACCTAAAATGACAGAAAGTAAAATTTATTACCGTAAAATTGACAGTACATGCAAAGACAATTCAATGTTCTTACATACCATCATATTACCATGTCAGATGATGGACCAAATTTCATTCTTCTCCAGTAAAACTTTCAAAGTAAGTTGTGTGGCACTGGTATAGTGTAAAATCACCAATACTGTTATCACAACACTCCAATCACATTCTGTCCATTGCCACATTAAAATCCAACATTCTAAGAAAATGTTGCAGTCTGTTGGGTTGGGGAAGGACTACTCTATTGGGCCCATCTATTAATGCTAAACATCGGTATGCAGTTGGTCATTCACTCAGAAGTCTCAACCCCCCCCCCCCCCCCAAGGACACAGATTGACCCATTCTCTGAAACAGTGATTTTAGAATGATTTCAATCAATGTCAGCAGTAAGAAAATAAGCAATGTTGTTTCCAATTTAAATTGTATGAGATACCAAGTAAGTTAACATACAAGAGCTGAAAAACTTTGACAGTGAGAAGAATGCACTGTGCAATAACAGGTGATGTGGTCTGGTAAACTTGTGCGTAATTTGCACCTCCAATAGATTAATGAAGGTTCAACATTTTTAGTCCCTGCTATTTTTTCTGCAAAGCATCCTGCTGCATGAACATTGTATAATCTTCTTAGGTACCAACCTTGCACATTTTGTGACATGGAAGACTGTCATGAATTGTGTAGTAAGCAGAACAAAGGTGTTTTCCACCTTTCTGGCCACAAACATGACAAAAGTGAGTCTGTCCTCTTCAGCCACAGCATTAATGCATTCAACACTGTCTTGACACTCACCCTGTGGTTGGAGAGCCCATTATATCTCAAAAAACAACTCCACCCTATGGTACACCACCTTTCACATAAGAGTTTTCTCAGCACTGTGACAGCATTCTTCTGCAAGTCTTTGAAAATTCCACCCACTTTGACCATGAAAATCGAATGGTGTAATCCAGAAATGGAGTTGACATGTTTACATTATAACTGCACAAGCATCACTGAATGGAACGGATTTCCAACAACATAACTAGACTTGGTTCTGTATATAGCATTTTAAAGAGTAGAGTGTAGAAAAAATTACCACACAACTGTACATGAATACTGCCCTTACTTTTCTGAATACCCATTATACATGTTTGTATGTAAAGCAAGTTGGAAAATGTCAGGAGAATGTGACACTTCTGGCATGTTTGCTCCGTTGTTGTTCCTCGGTATTTGTTAATTTCAAGAATGAAAACAAAAATGCAAGAATTTTGAGTTCAGTTTTCCACACTGTACACAGCAATGAATTTACAGTCTAACATGTTCTATCAAAATGCTGCTACTAACATATAGAAAAAAATTTACAGCAGGTAGAGTGAATGTATGAAGTCCTATTTTAACAGAGCACAACATTAAAATTACAATAAATGTCATTCAATGCAGTCCTAATGCAATCACAAAAATCTTTTGTTTTCCAGAAAGGATATGGTACAGCATGTTTAAAATTTAGATCAGCTGTTTCTCTGACTCTGCTGTATTATTTTACTATCTTCTACCAAACAAGTTATAGTACAGGGCGCGTCAGTGAATCGGGCGATTTTAAAAAGTCATGAACAGTGAAAGCTTTAATTTATTTAGTTTTAACACATATGAACAAAATGTATATATAAAAGAATTTAGATTTTTTCACTTTCAATTTAACCCATTTAACAATTTAACACACTGAAAACAAAAGTCCTACTTTCTGAAAATAACATCATTCAGATGACCGCCATTCCGCTCTAAGCAGTCGGTAAGTCTCTTGCAAATGCCACCCATTACTCTCTGAAGCATCTCCACAGGAATTCGTGTGACTTCTTGCTGAATTTAATGTTTCAACTCCTGAACTGTGTGGGCTGCTGGAGCTTTTGAAGACTTGAGATTTCAGACAGCCCGAGTGACAAAGAGTGGCGATGCACAGAACGGTGTGGACTTCTTTCAATGGCCTCTCTCACTACCACAACATTCTCGGGTGTACGTACTGTTTTTACACTACCACCTTTCTTCTTTAGTGTAGAACCAGTAGCCTCGAAGTTTCGAACCCAAGTCTTGATGGCATGGGCTGATGGAACAGCACGATAGCAATGAATCCCGAACTCTCTTCAAAATTCACGCTGAGCAATCACAAAACTGTCAACGTTTCTGTAAAACATTTTCACAGCAAAAGCACGCTGTGCTCCAGTCCACAGCTCCATTGCAACTAAAAAGCTTTAAAGTTGGCAGCAAAATGGCGATAGTGGCATCTGCCCCAGTGTTGCCGAACCAGAAAAAACAGTTGCAAAATTGACCGATTCACTTACGCACCCTGTATTTCCTGTACTTATCTCATAAATGGCAAAATATTGTCTTAAATGTGTGTAGGTCTTCATGTAAAGTGTGATATTTTTGCATGACTAACCAAAAACAGAATGAAATTTTTGTAAAAATCCCTAATACAAAATTTCATAAACATAAATATGTTGAGAGCAGAGCTGTTCCATGCAGGAAGACATAATAAAGCTAAAAGTGGTTTTTCCCCAAACTGCTCTGAGAACACTCCTAAAAACAGCACTAAACGGAGGTGTGTGGTCAACTTCATGATTCAAGTACTTTCCCCTGGTATCCATCAACAAAAGGCTGACTGGTCCCAGAGATGATCTGGACATGATAATAAAACAAATTCTCTTGCTGAGGACTGAAATAAAGGCACTAAGGCTAGTGACTATGACTGAGATACTAAACTTATGTCTAATGACACAAAAATAGTTCAAACCAATGCTCGTTTCAAACAGCAGTACAAATTACACAACTCAACAAACTGGAGGAATAACCATATGAAAAACCATGTCTCTGTATATACAAACTACAGGTTCTCAGAAATATAAAAATAACAACAAATGAGAATATAATATCTGTCACACACAACTAACCTGTGAATTTATTGCAGTTGTACGAGATCTCTTGTGTATGGTGGTACCTAGAGGTGATGAGAATGGAATGCCACAGTAGCGTGACAATCTGACACCCATAGGATAACGTCCCTTGCATCTGTTCTTTTTCAGTGGGCTTGTGACTCTTGGCACATCATCAGAATTGATGGGTTTTAAACTAAAGTAGTACAAGAATGAATCCTGCAAAAACATGTGTAACATAAATTAATTAATGTTTGTCCTCCATGTAGCATAACTGTCAATAATTGACCACCACCACCGCCGCCACCGCCCCACCACCACCACCACCACCAGTATAATTAACTACTACTAGTGCCACCATCACCACCATTACGATAGAGCTGAGATGGCTGTTGTAGCAACAAAAACTAAGATACTGTATTAAGGGTGCAGTCTTTTGGGATGTAAAACTGTATACTATGATCGATAAAAAAAAAAAAAAGTAACGCAATCCCATTACAGGCCTGGTCAGGCCCTGAGGGTTCCAGGAGGATGAGGCTCCCAGATATCAAGACAATCAGCACATTAAGGTGGTAAGGTTGTCAGCCCTACACACTGGCCACCTTTACCCCCCAGGAAATATACCTGGTACTCACTTCTGTTGGAGGCTGAGTCGACCCAAGGGCCATAGTACAGTCGGAAGGTTTGTCAATGAAAAATTCCACTGACACTATCGGGAATCAAAACCGTGACCTTCCGGCTTGTAGCTGAGTGCCTCAACCAACTGTGCCACCGCATGCCCCCATACTATGATGGATACGTACCAAAAATTTGGAGGAATCTGCCACAACCATCTTCCACAGTATATAATTGTCTAACAGTTTTAAACTCTGATGCAGACACATTTAATCTGTCTAACTTATGATTTCTCCATTCTCATTTCAATTGCACTCTCCAAATACAATGGAATCTGACATTTAACAGCTTCATTTTAATAACTCCAATCATGTGGGTTTCTTGCTAAATTCTGCCTTTTAAGTTTCTCCCTTAAGACATTCCTGTTATGGTTCATATCCATTGCTCCACTGAGAAAAATAACAAGAAAATTCACTGCAGGTTTTTTTACAGTTAATTTCTATCTTTATTGTCATTTTTTACCCACCTGGCTATCCTGTTGAGGCTGCTCCTCTGGAATAACCTCTTCAGTGATCTGATCCTTGCCACAAGTTTTCTCATGTTCCTGCCAAGTGGAAAATAATTTATTACATGCCAGAGATCTTTCCTCTTCTGGCTGTTGTGGTCAAGATGTCCAAGATGTCTTCTTTGACATCTTGACCCTGGAAGATACAGACAGATACGCTATCCCAAAATGTGGCAAGTTATCCTATGCTGTGCAACAACCCAAAGGAGTGAAGATCTCGACTACATTGTGGCAGAAACCTGAAATCCGCATACTACATACACTGATTCATGTTTCTCTGAACACTTCTACTCATGTACAGGGCCATTATATTAAATGCACACAACCACTTATCATTTCTCATCAGGTATGTCATAAGATACACCATGCCTTCTCTCTGGCTTATTCCTGTGCTGCTTATTGGACACGTTGTGAGGTTTGTAATCCACGCAGTTTTCATCCTGCACAATTGTCATAAGGTTTTCAGCAACAGGTTCTGTTTCAGACAGGCTGTATCCTGCATGCCAGCACCCAGCAGGCTCATGCACGCAATTCCTCACACCCACACATTTGTGCAGCGTGTATTTAAATGAAGCAGTCCTGCATACACCAAGAAATAGATGGCAAGATGAAGTGAGAGAGAATGGAAGAAAAGTTGGTGGAGAAGGGTGGCAGGAAAAAGTACATAACAGAGAAGAATGGAAGAAGCTCCTGAGACAGCAAGGAATCATCCCATTCTGCACATGCCAATGGAATGAATGAATGAATGTCCTGGATAGTAGCATGTAGTGGGTGAGCACATAAAATGACTGCTCAGGTAGGAAGAAAGAACATGCTTGTTTGCTCAAGTAGGTGGCAGCGCTAAGGAGTTCTGGACATGTGGGCATCAAGTTTGAAATAACAGTGGCTCTGGGTTCTTTAATATTTGATGTCAGTATTTAAATATGTTTTCTTAACCTCTTTACATCATCTAATCACATGTTCAGATATTATTCTTTCGTAGGAACAGATTGCACACCAGCAGTGGCACCACTGTGCTCCTGACCAGTTGCTGCCATGCATGACAAACACATGCAGATTACCTGCATGCAAATTCATGCTGGTCGCAGGCACGCAGAAAAGTGCCCAAGAGAAAATGCAGAATACAGATGGTAACTGATAGAAAACTGCATGAAATTCATGCTAGACTGGAGACATCTACATGAAAATCACTGTCTTGACTTGCACAACAAATCGGAGTGTATGCACAATCAGCACAAAATGCAACAAAATTGCTGCATTTGCATTCAGTTATGACAAATGAGGTTCAAAACTCTCAAAAGACATATCATAAAGCTGCACTGCATTTTGCAGACAGGTACATTCATGATAAGCATGCTGGAGAAATTGATCCCACACTTGTTCAGGTTAGCAATGAAGCTTGGTTTCATATCAGTAAATATGTGAACTCCCTGAATAATAAGTTTCCCATCTTAATCTAAAGTTTCACTGCACAAAGCTGAGGTACATACATCATATTATGAGAGCAGAGAGAGACAGAGAGAAACTATGGGGCCCATTATATTTTCTAAGACCAAAAATTCACACACACTGACACCATTTTTTTAACACTGTCAAATTATAAGAAAACCTGTAACTTTTTTCAGCAAAACAGTGCAACATCTCACAATACAAACAATACTATGTGTTTGTTTATGGGGTGTTTATAGTAACATAACAACAAGAAAGGTACTGTGGCCTCCTCACTCACCATATGGAAATCCCTGTTTTTAATTGTGTGGCACATTAAATGATAAAGTACATAGTACCTGTATGGAGGAAGATGTGAAAGGAAACATTCTGAACATACTGTTTTTCAACCTTCCCATCACAACCTGAACATACAATGAACAATGTGCTTCTTAGATGCAACAAATCTATGAACCAAAATAAACCATTTCTGTCATCTTTAAATATCATGAGTAAACCATCAAACAGCAACGGAATGCAGTGCTTGGATCCTCACGCACAGCAAACTGGGCCAGCAACAATACTGCCCACTGTCACATGAAACACTCCAAAGTGACAGACAATCTTTTAAAAACGTATCTGTATTTCAAAATCCCAAAAGCAACTGCTTACTTTGAGGGAGTCAGTGTATCAATTTGTAGGTACATATAGCCCTTGTTTTATACCTGTGTTACATGTCTTTGCTTTAATGACCCTTGCCAGTTTACACCAGCTCCTAAGTTGCATTTCTCATTGTCAGTGTAAGACTCTGTGACTGGCTGCATAGTAGGATGCTGCATGCTCACTGTAAACTGTCTCTTACTGTACACTTGCTATTTAGTTTAAACTGGTATCCTGTGGTTCATTTCTCTTCATTCAACAATCTTTTTCTTTCTGGAACAACTCTGCTATTAGGGACCTATATGAATAACAACCTACAAACTGCATGATGAAGCTGCACCCAATCAAGGATAAACAAAATTGAAACAATGAATTAACACAACCCCACTCATAGCCACCTACATTAAATTCACACTACCAAAACCATGAATGATCTGTGCACTGCACAAATTGCATTAAGAAACTCAATGAAAGGTAAGAAACTGACAGAGCAATAAAATTATCCTGACAGCAAGAACACTGTGATAGAGTTGGACATTTATTCTTATTGAGTGAGTGAGAAATGTAACTTTACATCCACCTACTGCAACCCCAGAAAAAAAAGGATGAAAGGGTGCCTGTGGTAAAGAAAAATTAGATGTAATAAATTGCTTGAAAAAGTTTAACCAATTGCTATTATCTGCCATGCTCTTCTCTTGACATGGCCAAGAGCACTGTAGTAGAATTTGTGATAATGCTGAAAAAAATTAAAGACGGTGGTAATTCCATAACTCCCCAAACTGTAACTCTAACATAAACACTAACACCAATGTCAACCTTATTGTGTTACCTAGCTGACCCCTCCCACTCCCACTCCTTCACCTCTAACACAGCTACTACCAGCCTACACAGATCAAATCCAGCATTTAATGTAAGTCTACGCAAGTTGTGTGCAGTTACTTTCTAATTCACACATGCTAAAATGAATATTAATTAAGTCTATAATAATATCAAAAACACAGTAATGATGACATATTTATACACACCACATATGAAGAGGATGTGATTGGTATGACTGCCCCTAACACTCACCTATTGCATTATGTCTTATGCGAACATCATTTTTTATTTACATCTTTCTGATTTATTCCCATTTTCTCAGGAATACAACTAGGGCATAAAACAGGGGCTAACTCTACAACACAAATTTCAAAATTTCCTTGAAACTACAAACACAACAGCCATAACACTGTCTGTATGTTACTGAAGTGTACATTCTGCTATTTGACCAAATGCTTTCTTCAATCCAATTTCTTTAAGTACAAAGACTTTGGAATCACTGAGTACATGCATACTCATCACAGAGACCCCCCATCCCTCAAAACAACTCTGCAAAAAATCAATCTTTTTCATCATGCCTATCAAGTTAAACGTAACTTTTATACCTTATTATTCCCTACCACTGGTAAACAAGAGATGTCTAAGAGAGCTTCTGAAATGTAACACCAGCACCATTTAGCAATTGTTGGACCCTCAAACTGGGAGTCATAACAGACACTTGAAACATGTAGAAGTTTCAGCCAGGTACTTTACATGGTGGAATATAAAATAATGTTGCAACTGCTGAAACTATGTTATTTACCATTCCATCTGGCAGTGACCAACCACTGATATGCTACAGCAACCAGAAACACAAATGGTATAAAAATCACAATTAGAACTGCAGTACTGTGTTAAAAAGAGTACAAATAAGCATGGCAAAGGTAACTGTCGGACATTATCAAGCATTATACAAATATTAAAAGTTGTGCTATTCAGCACCTTCAGAACCAAAGGGTTGCCAGATATAATTTTCGAGAAATGAGAATGTCATACCTGATGTGTATGTTCGTGCAGCCAGAAATCTCAGAGAAAGATGTAATCATTAATTTTGTCACTTGGTACCCTGTCCTGTTCTTCCTGCCACAACTTACAGTCCAATTTCATCATTACTTATGTTACAAGTACACACAATCTAAATAATAATAATAATAATAATAATAATAATAACAACAACAACAATAGTGATAATGATAATGATAATAATAATAACGATAATAATGATAATGATAATGATAATAACAACAACAATAATAACAATAACAACAACTATGGCAGAAACAGAGACTTACTGGAAGTCACTATGGGGAGAAGAAGCACAGCATAATGAAAGAGCAGAATGGATAAGAAGGGAACAGGAATGAAAAGTTAGTCATATGGGTTGGATGCCTATACAGATTACGGAAATTACTTCATATTTCTCCAAAGCTCACAATTGGAAATCTCCTGGAAATGATCAAATACAAAATTACTCGCTTAAAGCTTTCCCAGCTACTCACAGGCATATTACAAAAAACTTCAATGCTATAATAGAGGAACCGGAGAAG
>Ga0131853_10022880_pt1 | contig 11293 bp, 12 predicted proteins | sample TergutLab28metaG_FD_92764 | JGI IMG/M metagenome (GOLD analysis project Ga0131853, IMG submission 92764) | Labiotermes labralis P1 segment gut microbial communities from Petit-Saut dam, French Guiana - Lab288 P1 (version 2) (version 2) | ecosystem: Host-associated > Arthropoda: Insects >...
CCGGGGCCGGGGCCGGCCGGGCGGCGGGACCGGGGCGGCCCCCGGCCGCGCGGCGTCGCGTCGTGTCACGCCCCCACGAGTAGCCCCCGCGGCCGGACCCGGTCAAGGTGGCCGCGCCGCGCGGCCCGCGAGGACCGCTCCCCCGCTCCTTCTTCACTCTTCTGGCCGCCCTTGTCCGGCATCCCTGCCCGAAATCGGGCAGGATTCTTGCAAACCAAAGATGATCACACCAGTATCAACGGGTGCTCGAACGCCGGACGTCCTACGAGGACCTCATCGACCACCTGGTCCGCACCACGTCGCTGCACCGCGGCGAGGCGACCCGGGTGGTGCTGGACGTCCTGGCGTACTTCGACGAGACGACCGAGGAGTTCGTCCGCCGCAGACACCGCGAGCTCCAGGCCAAGGGCCTGGTGAACGCGGAGATCTTCCAGCGGATCGCCGAGGAGCTGCCGCACCGGGCCGTGGCCCCCGCGACGCTCTCCCAGCGCCAGCTCCGCCGGATCGTCTACGGCTGAGCCGTCCCCGCCGGGCAGCCCCCGGAGCGGACGGCTCGCGCGCCCCACGGCGCTTTTCTGGATTCACCACGAGGCAGGACGACGGAGAGGGACGGCATATGTGCGGAATCGTCGGATACATCGGCAGGCGTGACGTCGCACCGCTGCTGCTGGAGGGCCTGCAGCGGCTGGAGTACCGGGGCTACGACTCGGCCGGCGTCGTCATCAGCGGGAAGTCCGGCGACCTGCGCACCGTCAAGGCCAAGGGCCGGGTGCGCGACCTTGAGGCGCGCATCCCCAAGCGGTTCGCCGGCACCACCGGCATCGCCCACACCCGCTGGGCCACCCACGGCGCCCCGAGCGACGAGAACGCCCACCCGCACCTGGACACCGAGGGCCGGGTCGCCGTCGTCCACAACGGCATCATCGACAACGCCTCCGAGCTGCGCGCCAAGCTGACCGCCGACGGCACCGTCTTCGCCTCCGAGACCGACACCGAGGTGCTCGCCCACCTGATCGGCCGCTCCGACGCCGACACGCTGGAGAAGAAGGTCAGCGAGGCGCTGCGCACGGTCGAGGGCACCTACGGCATCGCCGTGATGCACAAGGACTTCCCGGACCGGATCGTGGTGGCGCGCAACGGCTCGCCGGTGGTGCTCGGCATCGGCGAGAAGGAGATGTTCGTCGCCTCCGACGTCGCCGCGCTCGTCACCCACACCCGCCAGGTGGTGACCCTCGGCGACGGAGAGATGGCCACCCTCAAGGCGGACGACTTCCGCACGTACACCACCGAGGGCTCCCTGACGACGGCCACGCCCACCACCGTGGAGTGGGAGGCCGAGTCGTACGACATGGGCGGCCACGACACGTACATGCACAAGGAGATCGTCGAGCAGGTCGAGGCCGTGGACCGGGTGCTGCGCGGCCGGATCGACGACCGGTTCGCCACCGTCCACCTGGGCGGGCTGAACCTGGACCCGGGCGAGGCCCGCCGGGTGCGCCGCATCAAGATCCTGGGCTGCGGCACCAGCTACCACGCGGGCCAGATCGGCGCGCAGCTGATCGAGGAGCTGGCCCGCATCCCCGCGGACGCCGAGCCGGCCTCGGAGTTCCGCTACCGCAACCCGGTGGTGGACCCCGACACCCTGTACGTGGCGGTCTCGCAGTCCGGCGAGACCTACGACGTGCTGGCCGCCGTGCAGGAGCTCAAGCGCAAGGGCGCGCGGGTGCTGGGCGTGGTCAACGTGGTGGGCTCGGCGATCGCCCGCGAGGCGGACGGCGGCACCTACGTGCACGCCGGACCCGAGGTGTGCGTGGTGTCCACCAAGTGCTTCACCAACACCGTGGTGGCCTTCGCGCTGCTCGCCCTGCACCTGGGCCGGATCCGCGACCTGTCGGTGGCCGACGGCCGCCGGATCATCGACGGCCTGCGCCGGCTGCCCGGGCAGATCGACGAGATCCTCAAGACCGAGCCGGAGATCAAGCAGCTGGCCAAGCAGTACGCCGACGCCCGCTCGATGCTCTTCATCGGCCGGGTGCGCGGCTACCCGGTGGCCCGCGAGGCGTCGCTGAAGCTGAAGGAGGTCAGCTACATCCACGCCGAGGCGTACCCGGCCTCCGAGCTCAAGCACGGGCCGCTGGCGCTGATCGAGCCGGCCATGCCGACCGTGGCGATCGTCCCCGACGACGACCTGCTGGAGAAGAACCGCGCGGCGATGGAGGAGATCAAGGCCCGCAGCGGCCGGATCCTCGCGGTCGCGCACCAGGAGCAGGAGAAGGCGGACCACACGATCGTGGTACCGAAGAACGAGGACGAGCTGGACCCGATCCTCATGGGCATCCCGCTCCAGCTGTTCGCGTACCACACCGCCCTGGCGCTGGGCCGCGACATCGACAAGCCGCGGAACCTGGCGAAATCCGTCACCGTCGAGTAGGCGCGCGACACCGGGAGTACGACGCGGGCCCCGCCGATCGGCGGGGCCCGCGCTCGTGCGCGGTGCGCACCGCGGGGTGCGCCGTGCGGTGCCGCGGGTGTACCCGCGGTGGAACGTGCGGGAGTTGCGGGGCGCGCGGGACGTCCGGGAGGTGGCGTCCGGGAGGTGGGGGACGTCCGGGCTCGGGGGCTACGGGATGACGACGACGGGGCGCTGGGCGCGGCGGGCCAGCCGGCCGGCGACCGAGCCGAAGATCCGCCCGACCAGGCCGTGGGTGCCGCCGACCACGATCGCGTCGGCCTCGTACTCCCGGCCGACCTCCTCCAGTTCGTGGCAGATGTCGCCGCCGCGCTCCACCAGGACCCAGGACATCTCCGCCAGGTGGTCCGCGCAGGCCAGTTCCAGGCCGAGCACCTCGGTGCGGTGGTCGGGGACGTCGACGAACACCGGCGGTTCGCAGCCCGCCCAGACCGTGGCCGGCAGCCGGTTGGCGACGTGCACGATGATCAGGGCGGTACCGGTCCTGCGGGCCATGCCGATGGCGTAGGACAGCGCGCGCTCGCTGGAGGTGGAGCCGTCGAAGCCCACCACGATGCCGTGCCGGAAGGCAGGGTCGCATGCGTGGCGCAGCGTGGGGGCCTGCTCGGGCAGTGCCGCCGACTCGGCGAGCGGCCTGCGGTCGGCAGGCTCGGGGTACTCAGGACCGGCCATGATGCGGATTCTCGGCGAGGGCGGCGCTGACGCGCCGAGCAGCGGACAGGACGGTTCGCGCGGGGCGGGCCGCCGCAGCGGCCTGTTTCGGCCAGTTCGCCACTTCCCGTCCCACTCCCTCCAGAGTACGGCCGTGGGGACCACCTGCACAGGCGCAGCCAGGCCCCCACATGGACTCCCGTACCCGGAGTTCCCAGGAGAATGCCGGAGCACGGCCGAGAGTGCAACGCCATCACGCCAACCGGTCGCACGGCCGGGCGCACCGGCGCACCGCGGGGGCGCACCTCGGTCGTCCGGCCGGGCCGGTCCCCGGCGAGGTCAGGACGCGCCCGGCGGCGCGCCCGCGGGCGGCGGCACGGCGCCCTGGAAGATGCCCGGAAGACGGCGGATTCTCAGGGGAATTCAAGGATGCCCGCTACCGGGCCGCACTCCGGCGCACTTCCCGGCGCATGGTGCCCGACCACCCCGACGCGAGGGCGATTTTCGGCCAACTTCCCTTCCCTGTGGCCGTGTTGGGACGGATGCCGGCTAACACCTCTGCCACCTGCGGTTCTACGATGCACGTCGGCTCCCGACGACGCGTCACGCGCCGGACGGGGCTCCTGTGACGTGAGGCGTACTTCCCAGTGGGCGCTGTGAGTGAAACGCTTCGTGATCGAATGCTTTACGCCACGTTGTCTTGTCGATTTAGCGTCAGATGAGGAAGTTGTCACTAACGCCCCACCTGACACAGTAGATTTGATCATGAGGTGGCTGCGCCGGACAACGGGGGAGTACGTGCAGGACCGAGGGGACGACGCGTCGATTCGAGGGGGGCTAGAGCTCCATGAGCCAGGAGTCCGGTTCCGGTACGGCGACGGACACTTCGTCGCAAGCACCATCCGCATCGCCTCGCGCCATCCGTAAACTCTCCGCGCGGCGCCGGCCCGAGGTCGTCGCGGTGCTGCTCTTCAGCGGTGGCCCGATATTCGAGAGTTCCATACCGCTGTCGGTGTTCGGCATCGACCGGCAGGACGCGGGCGTGCCCCGCTACCGGCTGCTGGTGTGCGCCGGCGAGGAGGGCCCGCTGCGCACCACGGGCGGCCTGGAGCTGAGCGCGCCCTACGGCCTGGAGGCGCTGTCGCGGGCCGGCACGGTGGTGGTGCCGACCTGGCGCTCGATCTCGCAGGCGCCGCCGCCCGACGCGCTGGAGGCGATCCGCCGGGCCCACGAGGAGGGCGCGCGGATCATCGGCCTGTGCACCGGTGCCTTCGTGCTGGCCGCCGCCGGGCTGCTGGACGGCCGCCCGGCCACCACGCACTGGATGTACGCGCCCACGCTCGCCAAGCGCTACCCGTCGGTGCACGTGGACCCGCGCGAGCTGTTCGTGGACGACGGCGACGTGCTGACCTCCGCGGGAACCGCGGCCGGCATCGACCTGTGCCTGCACGTGGTGCGCACCGACCACGGCACCGACGCGGCGGCCGCGCTGGCCCGCCGGCTGGTCGTGCCGCCGCGGCGCTCCGACTGGCAGACCGGGCAGCGGCACCTGGACAGGTCTTTACCCGAGGAGATCGGCGCCGACCCGCTGGCCGAGGTCGTCGCCTGGGCGCTGGAGCACCTCCACGAGCAGTTCGACGTGGAGGCGCTGGCCGCGCGCGCCTACATGAGCCGGCGGACCTTCGACCGCAGGTTCCGGTCGCTCACCGGGAGCGCGCCGCTGCAGTGGCTGATCACCCAGCGGGTGCTGCAGGCCCAGCGGCTGCTGGAGACCTCGGACTACTCGGTGGACGAGGTCGCCGGGCGCTGCGGGTTCCGGTCCCCGGTGGCACTGCGCGGGCACTTCCGCCGCCAGCTGGGCTCCTCCCCCGCCTCGTACCGGGCCGCCTACCGCGCCAGGCGGCCCCAGGACGAGCCGGACCGGCCGCTGCCGACCCCCGAGGTCCCCGCGCTCCGGCGCGGCCCGGTGGCGCAGATCCTGGCGGTCGCCGGCAAGGCCGACGGAGAGGCGTACGCCCGGGTGCCGGACCAGCCCGGCCGGGGCGACATGGCCGACGGACCCGGGCGTACCCGGCTGCGCACCGCCCGCGGCCTGGGTGCCGCACTGCCCGGCCCGCGAGATCGACCCGTAGGGTGAGACACATGAACGACCGGATGGTGTGGATCGACTGTGAGATGACGGGGCTGTCGCTGGCGCATGACGCGCTCATCGAGGTGGCCGCGCTCGTCACCGACTCCGAGCTGAACGTCCTCGGCGAGGGGGTGGACATCGTCATCCGCCCGCCCGCCGAGGCGCTGGAGTCGATGCCGGAGATCGTCCGGCAGATGCACACCACCTCGGGGCTGCTGGACGAGCTGGCCGAGGGCGTCAGCATGGCCGAGGCGGAGAAGATCGTCCTGGACTACGTGCGCGCGCACGTCACGGAGCCGCGCAAGGCGCCGCTGTGCGGGAACTCGGTCTCCACCGACCGCGGCTTCCTCGCCCGGGACATGCCGACGCTGGAGCAGCACCTGCACTACCGGATCGTGGACGTGTCGTCGATCAAGGAGCTGGCCCGCCGCTGGTACCCGCGGGCGTACTTCAACAGCCCCGAGAAGAACGGCAACCACCGGGCGCTGGCCGACATCCGCGAGTCGATCGCCGAGCTGCGGTACTACCGCGAGGCGGTGTTCGTCCCCGCTCCCGGCCCGGACACCGACACGGCCCGGGCGATCGCCGCGAAGCACGTCGTGCCGCCCGCGACGACGGGCGCGGGCGCCACCCCGGACACCCCCGCATAACAGGGGCGCGACCACCCCTCGGCACCCTGTACACTTTTCGAGGCGGCGCCACCCCGGCAGGGACAGCGCCGCTGATGGTGGGTGTAGCTCAGCTGGTAGAGCACCTGGTTGTGGTCCAGGATGCCGCGGGTTCGAGTCCCGTCACTCACCCTGAACGACGAAGCCCCGGTCTGTGAAATCAGGCCGGGGCTTCGTCGCGTGCGGCGCGGCGCCGTTCCCGGCCGGGCGCCTCTCCGGCGTCGCTATGATCGGCCGGTGATCCGTGCTGTCGCCTTCGACGTCGGCGAGACCCTCACCCGGGACGACCGCTACTGGGCGGCGTGGGCGGACTGGCTGGACGTGCCCCGGCACACGGTGTCCGCGCTCGTCGGAGCGGTCGTCGCGCAGGGGCGGGACAACGCCGAGGCGCTGCGGCTCGTGCGGCCCGGCCTGGATCTCGTTGCGGAACGTGCTGCGATGGAGGCCGCGGGCCGCGGGGAGCGGCTGGACGAGGACGATCTGCACCCGGACGTGCGCCGCGCTCTGGGCAAGCTGCGGTCCGCCGGGTTCCGGGTCGTGGTCGCGGGCAACCAGACCGCCCGCGCGGGCGAGTTGCTGCGCGCGCTCCGGCTGCCCGCGGACGTGGTCGCCATGTCCGCGGAGTGGGGCGTCGCCAAGCCCGACCCACTGTTCTTCGCGCAGGTCGTCGGCGCGGCGGGCTGCCCGGCCGGCGAGGTCCTCTACGTCGGGGACCATCCCCACCACGACCTGTTCCCCGCGAAGGCCGCCGGCCTCCAGGCCGCCCATCTGCGCCGCGGCCCCTGGGGCCACCTCTGGGCCGACGACCCGGACGTCGTCCTCACCGCGGACCTCCGCGTGGACACTCTGCTCGACCTGGCGGAACACCTGATCGCAGGGCGGTGATCCCGCTACAGTCCGTACATGTCCGGCGACTCGATGTGCGGCATCGGCGAGCGCATCGCCACTGCCCGCCGCGCGCGCAGGCTGACCCAGCGGGAACTGGCGGACACCGCCGGGCTCAGCCACGTCATGATCCGCAGTATCGAACGCGGTGCCCGCCGCCCCTCCGAGGCGAGCCTCGACGCCATCGCCTCGGCGCTCGGCGTGGACCCGTCCCGGTTGCTGGCGACGGGCCTCCGCGCCACCGGCAGGGTGCACGCCGCCATGCCCGCACTGTCCGCCGCCATCGCCGCCTATGACCTGCCGGACGACGGCCCGGTCCGCACGGTCGGGGAACTGCGGGAGGCCGTCGCGGCTGCTGAGGCATGGCGACTCGCGGCACAGTACGTACGCCTTGCCGAAGCAGCGCCACCGCTGCTCATGGAGCTGACCCGCGCACTGCACCAAGTGCCCGCGCCGACGCGGCCGACGATGGCCGCCCTACTGGTGTCGGCCTGCCGGTCCGCCGACGCGGTCGCCTACAAGGCCGGCCACCACGACCTGTCGGCGCGGCTGATCGACGTCATGCGCTGGGCTGTCCCCCTTGCGGAGAACCCGGAGTTGGCGGCAGTGACCGCTTACGTCCGCACGGAGGTCTTCTTCTCCTCCCGAGCCCACGAGGCAGGTCTGCGCGCGCTGGAGGCCGCGGTCGAAGCGGCGCCGGCACCCTTCAGCTTCGCAACGGCCGCCGCTCGCGGAGCGCTTCACATGCGGGCCGCGGTCGTCGCCGGACGCGCGGGCCTGCCAGTACGCGCCGCCGAACACCTCGCGGAGGCGAGGACCTTGGCCGCGAAGGTCCCAGAAGCCGTCTACCAGGGAACTGCGTTCGGGCCGGACTCGGTACGCATCCACGAGCTGTCGTTCGCAGTCGGCCTCGGTGAGCCCGGCACCCAGCGCGCCTTGGCCGTCGGGCGGGACTGGTCACCGCCGACATATCTGCCCCCGGAACGCCGCTCGGGTTTCTACATCGAGTTCGCCCGCGCGCAGCTCTGGGCGGGACGGCGTGCGGAGGCGTTCGCCTCTTTGGCCATGGCCCGGCGGATCGCACCTCAGCACACGCGGGAGCACCTGTGGGCGCGGGAGACCGCCGCGACTCTGCTCCGCTTGTCCCGGGCCGCCGACAGCCGCCTGTCGGCATTCGCCGAATGGGTCGGCGCGGTGTGATCCCACCCGGGCGGGCGGCGAAAAGCGATACAGCTTGTAGCACTTGGGGGCCATGCGCTCGGTCACGATCTGACTGCCCGCGAACTCCCCGCAGATCGGACTGGCCATGGCCGCCCCTTCGGAACTGCCTTCCCTGGTAGACGAATCGATGTCGACCCCGCGTGAGCACGATGGCCGGAGAATTCACTCAAGGCACGTCACCCGGGGCACAGGAACCCCCGCCTACTCCCAGAGCCTCCCGTGCTCGGTGCAGAGCGCCTGGGCGGCGCGGAGACTGGTCCGCACCGCGTTGTGCGCATGGGGGCTGAACGCCCTGGAGGACGACGGCACGCTCGTCGTCGCCGAGTTGGTCGCAAACGCCGCCCAGCACACCACCGGGCCGATGATCCGCGTGTCCGTCAGCCGCCAGGTAGGCGGCCTCGTCCGCATCGACGTCGCGGACCACTCCCGAAAGCGCCCGGAGCGGCGCGAGACGAACGAGTACACGGAGAGAGGCCGCGGGCTGGCGTTGGTGGAGGGGCTGGCCGAGCGGTGGGGGACCGACCTGCTGCCGTCCGGCAAGCGGGTCTGGGCGGTCCTCGCCGCGGAGCCCACCGCATGACCAGGAAGGGCAGGGCCTGCGTCGGTGACCAGGTCCGGGATGAGCGCGTCCAGCGCACCGGCATCGTGACCGACGTCCAGGCCGGCACCTACGTGCTCAGCCCGGTCTGAGGAACCGGCGGGGCGTGGACCGCCGCCTCGGACGACCACCTCACGGTCACCGTGCCACGCGAGAACTCCCCGCCAGAGAGGTGAAGAAGTCCATGGAGTCGATCGAACGTGCCCGGCTTGACGCCTACTTCGGCAAGATCACGTCCCATTTCCGTCCTGCGGAACCGCCGTCCTCGCTCCTCGTCACCCACCTGCTCCCGGAGCGCCCGAGCTTCGTGCGCGCGGTCGGCGCCACATCCACCCTGCGGGCCGTGCTGCCCAAGCCGAAGTCCATCGCCCCCGCCGCGTTACGCGAGGTGGAGGCCGTCGTCCCGTGCGACACGCTCAGCCGGGACCTGTTCGCGAACAAGGACCGGGCCCTGGAATACGTCGAGAGCCGCGCACGCGGTGAGCGCATGGTCCTCCTGGACGTCGGCGGGTACTTCGCGCCGACCCTCAACGCCCTCTGGGACCGGTTCTCCGGAACCATTCTCGGTGTGGTCGAGGACACCGAGAACGGGCACCGCAGGTACGCCGAGCTGGACAAACTGCCGTGCCCGGTCGTCTCCGTGGCCCGATCCCCGCTGAAGGACCCCGAGGACTTCCTCGTCGGCCAGTCCGTGGTCTTCTCCACCGAGGCGCTCATGCGCGGCCGGGGCGACATCCTGCACGGCCGGCCCGCCCTCGTCATCGGATTCGGCAAGCTCGGCTCGTCCATCGCCCGCCTGCTGCACGCCAAGGGCGTCCAGGTCACCGTGTACGACATCGACCCGATCCGCCGCACCCAGGCCCTCTCCCAGGGCTTCACGGTCGCCCGCGACCGGGACAAGGCCCTCCACAACTCAGGCCTCGTCCTGTGCGCCACCGGTTCGGTCTCCCTGCGCAGCGAGGACTTCTCCACACTCCGCAACGGCGCTTACGTCGCCACGGTCACCAGCAGCGAGGACGAACTCGACCTGGCCTCGCTCCCGGCCGTGTACGACCGCAGCAGGGACACCGAGCACGTGACGCGATACCAGACGACCGGGCACTACTTCTACCTGCTCAACGGCGGCAACGCCGTCAACTTCCTGCACGGCGCCAGCGTGGGGCCGTTCATCTTCCTCGTGCAGGCCGAGATACTCGCGGCCATCCGGATGCTCGCCCGCGGCGACCTGGGGAGCGGTATGCACGAGGTGTCCGCCGTCGACCGGGCCGTCATCGCCGACACCTGGCTGACCTACTTCAACCGTTGAGGAGCCCCGTGCCCATCACCGCCCAGCACATCCGCGACACGCTGACCGCGTACCTGGAACAACGCCCGGAGGACAAGGACTCCCTGGCCGCCCTGATCGAGGGGCTGGAGGACACCGCCGAGACCATCGCCTCGCGCAAGGAGTTCCGCGGGCACGTCACCGCCGGAGCCCTGCTGCTGCGCTCCGACGGCCGCGTCCTGCTCGTGGAGCACAAGGCCCTGGAGAAGTGGCTCTTTCCCGGCGGGCACCTGGAGGACTCCGACGAGACCCTCGCGCAGGCCGCCCTGCGGGAGCTGGCCGAGGAGACCGGCATCGACCCCGGCCTGGTGACCCCGGTCAGCCCGGTGCCGCTGCACGTGGACATCCATCCCATCCCGGCCAACCCCGCCAAGGACGAGCCGGGCCACCAGCACTTCGACTTCCGCTTCCTGTTCCGCACCGAGGCCGACGTCACGGGGCTCCAGGCCGAAGAAGTCCTGGACTACTCCTGGCAGTTCGCCGGCACGATCACCGCCGGGCCACTGCGGACCCGCCTCCTGGCGGTCCCGGCCCAATGACCCCTGCCGGACTTGCATTCGTGGCTCCCCAAAGGCAACCCCCGGCAGGACAGCCGCCCCGCACTCACCCACAGAGTGCGGGGCGGTTCCAGGTCAGGACGGTGTCTCAGGAGAGCTGCTTGCCCTCGGCAGGAGTCGATGCGCTCGATTCGTCCTCACCCTCGTCGAAGGCGTCGTCGATCCACGGCTCTTCCTCATCCCCTGCGTACTGCGCGCTGGTGTCAGCCCACCGGTAGTCCCACGTCATGCGGCTCTTCACATCCCCCACCGAGCCGTCGAGCAACTCGCCTCGAACCGCCTCGACCGCGGCATTCACCGCGGCCTCATGAGCCGCCTTGAGCCGGGCAGCGCGGGTCCGGCGTTCGAGCACCTCGACCTCGACCGTGATGGTGAGGATCTTCTTCGTCGCCATGTGTCCCCCTCCGTTGGTTGCGGAGAATCAGTCTGTCGCGCGCGGGGAGCGCGCGGGTGAGGTGCTCGGCGTCCCCCGGACGGTGGTCCCGTTCTCCGGCGTGAACTGCTGGCCGTACCGGCCGCCTTGAGGGGGCCGCAAGGGCGAGAACGGCTCAGCCCATGGGGAGTGCGTGCTGGGCAGCCCCGACCCGTACGGCCTGGGCCGGTCAGTCCCGGGTGGCGCCGGGGGGCCAGATGATCGTGCAGGGGACGCCGGTGCGCTCCGCGTAGGCGACGGCGTCCGCGGTGCCGCCGAAGCCGCGGGCGGGCAGGCCGTCCCAGACGGCCACGAGGAGGTCGACGGTGTCCACCAGCGCCTCGCTCCCGGTCTGGTGGGCCCGGGAGTCCGACTC
>Ga0131853_10022885_pt1 | contig 11292 bp, 7 predicted proteins | sample TergutLab28metaG_FD_92764 | JGI IMG/M metagenome (GOLD analysis project Ga0131853, IMG submission 92764) | Labiotermes labralis P1 segment gut microbial communities from Petit-Saut dam, French Guiana - Lab288 P1 (version 2) (version 2) | ecosystem: Host-associated > Arthropoda: Insects >...
TATTGTTGTTAGTTGTCTTGTGTGTATTGTTGTTAGTTGTCTTGTGTGTATTGTTGTTAGTTGTCTTGTGTGTATTGTTGTTAGTTGTCTTGTGTGTATTGTTGTTAGTTGTCTTGTGTGTAATGTTGTAGTTGTCTTGTGTGTATTGTTGTTAGTTGTCTTGTGTGTATTGTTGTTAGTTGTCTTGTGTGTATTGTTGTTAGTTGTCTTGTGTGTAATGTTGTAGTTGTCTTGTGTGTATTGTTGTAGTTGTCTTGTGTGTATTGTTGTCATCTTATGTGTATTTGTTCTACTATGTGTGTATTGCTATTTTTACTTTAGATGCCGGACTGTTGGCTAGAAGTAAGTATTCCGAAGGTCCTGCGACCGGCCACCTCGACACAGGTTTTTCTTGGTTTCCTTGTGTCTATAAGCAAACGCTGAGATGGTTCCCAACATTCCAAGTTGACACTACAAGCTTCTTATGTAGCTCTTCCGACTTAAATTCAGTAGTAACCGACTTCATATTGTGTATACATGTAAAATAACCACTGCCACAGGGTGACAACCTAATTGCAGTTTATTATTATTATTATTATTATTATTAAAATTTGTTGTTTACGGAATATGGCTTTACTGATAAGGAACTTCCTGTTGTGAAATGCTACAAATGGCCTCACCATGTTAAGCGTCACATCAGCCTGCTATTGTTATTAGGTTATGAACATTCATCGTGTCAGGGCGTCATATTCACCTATTCACATGTGACGCTCTTCCTGTGCCAACTGACTCTGTTTCTCGAACAGCTGTCACTGAAAATGACACAAGCTGTCAATTCACCATCCTGCGGTACACATGAACATGTTATCACGTGCTATGTACTACAGTTCAGCACACAGAAGCCTCGGTTAACCGTGTTTAAGGACCACGATAAACTTCAGACGCACAGAAATCACGTACGAGTCTAAAAACTGCAGTTTGCCGCAAATGGTTGTGCTGCCAGACGTACTGCAGCACCGAGTCGGGTCGGTCGTGTCTCCTTCAAGAAGCCCCCCACAGCAGAACCTGTCTTGTCACTCCAAAAACCACAAGAAAACTTAGAATTGTTTTTGTTCCAGAACCGAGAACCGAGGAGGACGGACACAGGATGGGACTGCAGCCTTGAGGCAAGGCACACAGTTCTGTCACGTGACACGCAAACAGCAGAACTTCAAATGGCATTGGTCTATTGCATTCCAGACTGTCCGCCCTCTGCACTGTCCAGCGCCCGTCATGTCGTCTATGGCTATAAACCAGCAGAGCACACAGAAGACCTATGAGTAGATTGGTGGATATTATTAAAAGGGACGTTACAGAAATAGGACGGGAGCACGCAGAGCAGGGATGGATAGGCTATAAGGGGTACGATCCGAGTTTCGATTCTCGACAGGGTCTCCAAAACGTCCAGACAGCCTTTGGGGCCTATTTCTTGTGTACCAGGGGTACTTTTCTCTAGAAGTAAGGTGACTGGAATATAGGAAAAGGTCAAGATAAAGGCAGTAGATCCTTAAACCCGTTTGGACAAAACTGTACTGGTGTGAGAATCCCATAGGACGACCATCATTGGTTACAGATGTTGCGAGAATAATCGGAGATTATTCAGGGATTATAAGAGACACTTAAATACAGCGTGTGAGCAGCGCGAAGAGATTATGAATATTACTTGTTTAGTCAGATCGTGGATGAGTGAGTCAGTGAGTCACCAAAAAACTGAAACAATAAAAAGGATCAGGACGATTCTACCAAGCAGCACGAACGTCACCAATAATTACAAGGAAAAAAGTGTCATAAACGACAAAAGCTGCAACACTCATCCCAACGCTCACAACTAATCACTGCCTGCGTTTTATAATAAGCTTCGACCTTCAAACATGTCGTCCAATTCATGTAGCTGATTATAAAACAAATAGTATTGCGGTTTTTTACAACTATTGAAGCGGAATATATATAGATGTACTGAGTGGAAACAAACGGAGGTGTTTTTCAATTCCAATTCCAGTCAGTCAGTCTGTGGAGTCACACCTCCCATAACCCAGCCCAAGTAACACCGCGCTCACAAGCAGCTCACAATTGTTCCCTCGAATCTTCACACAGTTCCCATTTGTCCACTTCTCCTTCTCCTTCTACCCATTTCGATATATTTCCATTGGTCTGACTTATACTACTTCCATTTGCGTACATTTCATTGGTCTAGTTCTGCTTCTCCCCATTTCTATTGTGTAAAAAGGAAAATATTACTAACACAAACATTACTAGCACAAATATTACCAACACAAACATTACTAGCACGAACATTACCTACACAAACATTACTAGTACAAACATTCTAGCACAAACATTACTAGTACCTAATTCTAGCACAAACATTACTAGCACATACATTCTAGCACAAACATTACTAGTACAAACATTCTAGCACAAACATTACTAGCACATACATTCTAGCACAAACATTACTAGCACATACATTCTAGCACATACATTCTAGCACAAACATTACTAGTACATACATTCTAGAACAAACATTACTAGCACATATATTCTAGCACAAACATTACTAGCACAAATATTCCAGCACAAACGTTACTAGTACAAACATTACTAGCACAAATATTCCAGCACAAACGTTACTAGTACAAACACGCCACTTCTCAACACATTATACGTTTGCCGCTTTACTTTCCTGTAAACTTCCGCATGTACGTGGCAGTGGTGACTACTTTGTAGGCGCTTTTGCAAAATTGCGAATACCGACTATTATCTTCGTCATGTCTGTCTGCCCGTCTCTCCACCCACACACATGAAACAACTCGGCTCCCTCTGGACGGATTTTCATGAAATTTGATACGAATATTTTGAGAAAATCTGTCGGGAGAATTTATTACAATTTGACAAAACTAGCGGGTACTTTAAATGCAGACCAATATACTCTTTTTATCATATCTCGCTCAATTCTTCTGATAATAAGAAATGTTTGAGACGAAGCTGCACAGAAAATCGAAACACATTTTATGTTCAATAAACTTTTTTTTTTCGAAAATCGTACCGATTACGATATTATGTCGCAAAATACTGTATAGCCAGACAGACCACAGAAGACAATATGGCGCATGCGCAATGCATGCTGAATACCTAAGGCTACAAATACACTTTCAGAATACGTAATGCTTATTGCTTTTCATTTCAACAATGGTTACACCCACGCGTCTCAATGTTACGTTATACGTACTACGTTTCCTGTCTAGTGTCTGCACATCTACACGTAATTCTAAAACGGCTATCGTACAATTTATCACAGACTCGTTACCTGTGACTGAACGCACCGCCAAGTGCTGTAGGTTAGGTACACATACTCACCGCAGTGCTGCTAATTGCATCTAAGTGCAAGTAACGCAGCTCCCAATTCGCACCGTTTGCGCAATGCCAAAAGCAACATTATGTATGGGAGAAATGAGGAAGAGGCGTACCGCGCAGTGGGCAGCACCAGGAGGCCTGGCTCTTGGTTCTTGTGACGCAACAATACAACACGATAAACGTGACCCATCCGCTGATGCACGTTCCTCTTCCTTCTATTTTAATGCTAAACTGCATGCAGTGTCTATCATCACGACCGCACTCACTGGGCCAGTCGCGTGCCCTTTGCTGTTCCTAACATTAAGACACAGTCTGCAGATCAAAACCGGGAACATCTGATGAAAAGGAACAACAAATTCGACACAGACTGCTTCTGCTGCTGTTGTTCTTAACTTGTACAAGATGGGTGGTGAGTGAGTGTCTTCACTTGGAAAATTGTATGTAGTCAAACACAGCTGTGTCACATGAGGTGTATTTAATGACTATATAATGGACAACTACATGTTTCGGTCTGTACTGGCCATCTTCAGGTTGTCTTAGGGGAACTTAAGATTTTGCCATAAGCATGCACGCACACATGGTGTAGAGATCTCTACACCACGTACGCGTGCATGCTTATAGCAAGATCTTAAGTTCCCCTAAGACAACCTGAAGATGGCCAGTACAGGCCGAAGCATGTAGTTGTCCATTATATAGTCATTAAATACACCTCATGTGACACAGCTGTGTTTGACTACATACAATTTTCCAAGTTTCACACACACAACGGGGATGACACACTTCCTAGAGTGTCTTCACGCTGCAGCACGGCCTGTTTTGAAATCTGGCACTAACTAGCAGGGCATGGGCTGTAAAATGACGCAAGATTTGTAGCAATATAGCACTCTGTTATCAGATCACTCTCCATATTTTATACAGAGTATTAAAAAATCAGTTAACCCGTTAGTACGATGTACATTAAGCACGTTGTAGTTGTCTCCATTACGTAATCAATTTTGCAAAAACTTCGAAATCAGATCCTTCATGTTCAATGCACTAATCAAGTCGCTCTGAAACAGTTTTACGATTTCAGTGGCAAAAGAATGCTTAAAAATTCTCCGTTACACAAAAGAATATTTTCGGTTAACTGGGTTTACATTCACCCTGTACACACTCACACATATTGTTTTGATGATGGCTTCCAATTTCAGCCGAAACGTGTGGCCTAGTTTATTCTTCATCTGACATCAACAGACATATTTTAGACCGATATTTTATGTATCTATTACATCCAAAGACAATGGGATGTCACAAATGCAGACACTGGTAGCTTTACATGTAACACGTGTGTCAGCACCCCATAATCCTGCCTTTTGCGCTCAGAGTTTATGTGTTTTGTACAACCAACATTAAATTGATGCACTAACCGGGTCATCTCCAAGGCTTGGAGAGCAGAGTGTGTGTTCTGTCAGGCAGATACAGCGCTTGTAAATGTTCTGAATAAAAACGTCTGGCTTCAAAAGGTTATCAAACATTTCAAAACCTAAATGTAACCGCAACTCGCACAGGAAGACAGCTGTTGACATTTCGAATGAGAAACTTCATGACAATTATTTTCACATTCAAACCTTTTAGGATAGCAAGACTTGTAGAACAATAAATACTACCGCTGTGAGAAGTTTAAATCTGGGTAGAGACGGACGGACTGACAGTAGCAATGATGTCACTCCCCGAAAAGTAACCGCTCCCTTTCACCGCAATCGCCATGATTCACATCTCGAGTCACCTTCGCAATTCTAGCTGCTTGAACACTTAACGAAAGGTCAGAATTGCCTGTTCCAAAGTTCAGCAATTCGCCAAGACACTCAACAGTCAATATGCAGCACCACTCACTTGATAAGCTTCCAAAGCATCCTGACAACACATCAACGACTGTACCGATAAGGCGAGAATTTTTCTTCACATCTTCGATGTGAGCAGTTAAGAGGGTCGATAAATAAACCATGCACAACTTGAAACATACGGCCGTTCGCGTACTGCGGTGGGCAGCAATGTGAAATGCATGTTACAGGTTGCTGCAGACATGCACGATGGTGCGTGTATTACTGGGCAGTGGGTGGCCTGAATGAGGGCCTCAGATGAAGCAACCGCCCGTACATCGCTGTCAGGCGTGTACAGTACCAGTAGATACTGTTGGTCTAAACAGCGTGTCTGTGCAATAACCATGGCTGTTAGCGGCCAGCCTCTGACCGCGGAGGCCTGGGTTCAGTCACACACCGGCCTATGTGTGACGTTCGGTGAACAGTGGAATTGGGTCAGGTTGAGGCTAGACCATGTGGGATTTGTGGTAAATAAAATGGAATTAGCACAGGTTTGTGCTAGACCATGTGGGACTTGTGGTAAAGAAAATGGAATTAGGACAGGTTTAGGCTAGACCATGTGAGATTTATGGTAAATAGAATGGAAATAGGACAGGTTTAGGCTAGATCATGTCGGATTTGTGGTAAATAAAATGGAATTAGCACAGGTTTGTGCTAGATCATGTGGGACTTGTGGTAAAGAAAATGGAATTTGGACAAGTTTAGGCTAGACCATGTGAGATTTATGGTAAATAGAATGGAAATAGGACAGATTTAGGCTAGACCATGTGGGATTTGTGGTAAATAGAATGGAATTAGGACAGGTTTGACTAGACCAGGTGGTATTTGTTGTAAACAAAGTGGAATTGGGACATGTTTAGGACAGTCCATGTGGGATTTGTGGTGGGCAAAGTAGCACTGGGATAGGTTTTTCTTCCAGTACTCCAGTGTTCCCCTGTCAGTATCATTCCACCAATGCTTCATACTCATTCATTCATCTAACATCGACGTCACAAACTTGGCAATTTATAGCGTCGTTAAATAACACAAAAAAGAGGACAGAAAACGGGATAAGACGCAATGACGCTCAACATTTGTTACGGCGAAACAGACAGAACCGTCATTTCTGTAAGTTTACGGGCATTACCCTTTCGACCTTCTGGAAAAGGTCACAGCGAAAGTAAACCTTTAAGTAAAGTTGTATGTGGAAAGTTCCGAGTATGCATCAGCCAGAATAAGCTGAGCGTTTAGTGTGGTGGGGTTGAACTGTGATTTTGTTATGTGACAGCTGCCCTCGGGCGGCAGTCCGGTGCGACATGGCGAGGGCTGCAGTGGAACGCGGAATTTAGCGGCCGCTCGGTATTTTCTGTAGGACCGAGAGCAACCACGGCAGTTGTCAACGACTTCACCGGGCACGGGACCTTCCGATTGCACAATGACGTTCAGCTGCGCGAACTCTAACGGTAGTTCCTATGTGTTGTAGCTGTGATTTGAACGTGAGAAGATTTCTAATAAACAGCCGCTTTATTTCGTGGCTCTTCCCAAACACGTGGCGTGGAAAGCGGAAGACCCAAAAGCCTAGCCTTCATCTAACAATAAAAAAATGTAGTCCCATTCTCATAGAGAAAAACTCTATCCGTTGGGAGATTTATATTCTCAAAGCGGTGTTTCTGCCATAGGTCTTGTGGCATGTGGCACAGCGTCGGTGGGGGAGTGGCTCTCGACGTTTCGGATGGTCGTGCTCTCCTTGTGGTCAAACAGTCCAAGATTCTTCTTGAACTGCTTGACACTTGAAGGTAAGGGCAGCACGATCCGCCGAATCGTCCGGTATCACTCACCCAACGATGCTGTGCTACTTCGTAGCAAACCTGATAAGGCACCGGAGCGATTAGGAACTCCTGCTGGCCGGTTCATGTTGTGTACAGAAATTATCGCTGTCTGCTGTGACGGTCACTCAAAACACACGGTCTAAAGAACCAGTAAACTGAAAATGCTGAGCTGAAGAGACAGTAGGTACGTATATCGGCCACTGAGGCCGGACAGGTCGAAAGGTACAACAAGCACATCCTGAGGAACACAAGGATGTCGGTCGAGCAGCAATGTCCTGCCATGTCCTGCATCAACTGACGAACAGCCGCGGAGTCCTTGTTGACAGGCGGCCACTTCCTCAGACACTCCACGTTTTAACGGAATTCAAATGCTCATTTTCGTGTTGTCATTTCTGGACGAAACTTCCAATGCAAGAACATTTGGACCCTTGACGATTAGACCACCTGGCCACGTCATAACGTCGGGCACCAGCACCCAGTAAGGAGACGCCACATCCCAGAAAAACAGACGTCAACCATCTAAAGCCACTGGGCCCCAGAACCGGTCTGGAGGCTCTGGGCAACAGGATGCTCTTAGTTCTAAGGGGCACAGAACTGCGGATCGTCTAGCAAATAGCCTACATTGGAGGGTAATGTGAAGGAGTACCTCACAGACACAGCTTGTGGGCAATGTACCTTACAGACACAGCTTGTGGGCAATGTACCTTACAGACACAGCTTGTGGGCAATGTACCTTACAGACAGCTTGTGGGCAATGTACCTTAGAGACACAGCTTGTGGACAATGTACCTTACAGACACAGCTTATGGGCAATGTACCTTATGGACACAACTTACGGGCAGTGCACCTTTGGTTTGAATAAATGCAGATAACTTCTTGGGTAGTCCAAAAAGTAGCAACTTGAGGTCTTCACTCTTGTGGGATATTGGGCGGCGTACATTTGTAGTTGACTGCCGACGTTTCGGGACAAGATATCGGTCCCATCTGCAAAGATCAAGCAGATTTACCGACGCTGTCTCGAAATGTCGGCAAGCCAACTACCAACCGACGCCGCGCGACATCGAGAAGAGACAAGGATCCGGCGGCGAGGCGTCGTTTCTCTCAAGTTGTAATTTCTCAAGAAGGTTTCTGCTCCATGTGGTTAGTCACAGAGACTGCCACCAGAAGTCGGTGGCGTAGTGGTTACAACTGATTCTTCTCATTCAGAAGAACATGTGTTCGAATCCCAACTCGCAAACCAACTAATCAAGTTTTATTAGTTTCCTCCAACCAAATTCTCTAACCCATTACTACAAAATAAAATTGACGCGCGCTTCCCAATCCATCACATTTTACGCTAAGACATACAATCAGTCCAACTGTGACACACCAACCAATTAAGACACAATTAAATACCGTCGTGTCTAAACCAAATGCGTTGCGCTACAAATTGCAATTCCGACGTCGCGCTAACAGTTAGCACATTTAACACCTGCGTGCGCAGATAAACACGTCACGGCTCGGAGCCACGTCACAATCAGAGCACGAAGTAATTTGTATTTAAATAAAATCGAACTAAACGTGTCGTCTTTGCGAATGTTCTACGCAGTGCGGTTACCGTGGCAACAAGGGGGCCTCATCACAGGCCACTGAGTGGCTCTTGACATGCTCCTGCGCACATGCTGCAGCCTCTTTCTGCACATCCTCAAGTTGCAGAATCAAGTCAATTAGCTGTATTACCACTGCCCTCCTTTGTACAGACCCACACCCGTAACACGATAATTTATAGTTCTATTTATTCATAATTATCAGGCATTAATACTTTTTTTAACCTGGGATGAAGATGCAGTTCCCCGTATTACAGTATACAGGTGATACCCAAACATTTGAACAACAAATTGCATTCAGTGTTATGAATATTTATTGCTTCAGTCAAGAATATTTGCAGGTCAGATAGAATGTTTTAAATGAAATCTACAATCGTTGCATATTGCTCTAACAGACGAAGGTGACGAATATATTGGTAAAAGAACGAGGTGAAGTTCATAATACAGTATGTTCCGGTGTTCTGTGTTGAGGAAGCATGAAACAAAAAGTGTACATTAATTTCAGATATCAGGCCGAAATTTTACAAACAATGTGCGGATCACATTGGCTGCAGATTTCGTACTCTTTTCCTGTTGGTGTTTAGCCTGTGTGTGTGTTGTTACAAACATCAGGGGGCAAAAGTCGACTGACACGCAACGTCCGACGTGTTGCCTCTACTGGCAGGTGACTTTTTCGCCACTTAGCACATGCAATAAAATATGTGTATTTTGGAAAGTGACTAATATCCTACAGTAAGGCCTGCCTTAGCTGCTTCACTGCTCTGCTAACAGCGTGCGTTTATGGTAACCTCTAATTGTGCTAACATCTAAGCAACTATCAGTGTCAAGGTAATGCTGTCCATTTGCACACCACGAAGGCTGTAAGTGAGTGGGGCTACAGCTCCAATCATTCTGAGCCTCGAACACACGATGGAGGAGATGGATCAACTTCAGGCTCCGGCCGCTTTATCCCAGGGATAGAACCTCCTGTATCCATTAAACAGGAGGCCGGATTGGCCCTTGAACCGAGCTGAGAGATCTGCTGAAGCTATGAATCTCCTGTGCCCCCGTGAATCTCAAGTTACGCAGTTCGAGACCCGGTTAGTGTACCGACTGGGACGGTTCGGCACTGTCGGATAACAAAAGGAATGGATTATAAAGAACAGGGTAGAAACAACTGTCGGAGGGAGATAAAAGATAAGAGACAGAAGATACGAGTACGAAAGTAGGAAATAAATGATTTAAACCGCCAGACTGGAGCTAATCTCGCGCTAAAAGCCACGGGCAAACGAAGGAATACCCTGCTGGTCTTAACGAACGGCATAAGCAAGCAGTTCTGCTGCCTCGTAATGTTACAATTGAATAATATTTAACCCTTTAAAGCCCCAGTAGTCACTTTACGTAACACCAGGTTTGCCATTCAGCAATTCCACGTTCTGCCCACACAGTGTATGTATGTGTGTTTTGTGTGGATCTGAGAACAAACAGCGATTATTTCCCTACACACATTTAACTAGATGGCTTTTGTAACTCAGTGTTTACTGCGCGGTACGAAATAAATCTTTAACTATATTCCAGGTGAAGCCTCGTCTTTAAAGCCTTAAACAGTAACAAACTGAGTCTCCATCAGACCGTCTACGGGCACAGGTAGCACTGACACACAACACGCCATTACAGCAAATAATTAAAAGCCACAGTGTCGCAGCATGTGCCAGTAGCTGGACACAGCAGTTACAGTAAGCTACATTGCACTGACATTCCACAAATTGACACGCGTGCCTGCGGTTAGCTGTTCGTAATTATGAAGCGTTTCTTTTTTTTTTTTTCTTTCGTTTTATCGATACACGAGAATGAATGTGCTTCCGTGTCCCGTGTGTGGCCTTCACACACCCAGTTACATTGTGATATACGCGACTTGCTGCACAACGTGGGCAGTGCCTTCGGACATACATCGCACGCTTTCCAACCACGTGTGGCCCGCATTAAGTAAGAGCTGGTGTCTCTTGACGTTCAGGTGACCTGCATCGTGATAAATTCTTATAATAAAATCAATTAGATGCACTAATTTCTCAAAATTATCTTTGGAATAAAACTCTACATGATTCGGACAATTCCTCTGTCCATCATCAGCAGTTTTTCACTGTACACACAGCGATGGTATAAGTCATACAGGTTTGCTGACAACTTGCGAGCAGGATCAGGACGGAACCTCCTGATCCTGCTCGCAAGCCGTCAGCAAACCTGTATGAGATATACCATTGCTGTGTGTACAGTGAAAAACTTCTGATGATGGACAGAGGAACTGTCCGAAACATGTAGAGTTTTATTCCAAACATAAATTAGATAAATTAGTGCATCTATGTTAATAAAGACCCAACCAGATGCAACAGTATGCAGATATTTATTTACTGCAAAGTCACTCTACATGTTTCGGGTGTTACAGCACCCATCATCAGGAGTACTATAAACTGTAACCGCAGCCTTCGGTACAGCTACTTCCCTCCAACGTGGCCTGATCAGGCCATGTTGGAGGGAAGTAGCTGCACCAGTACTATGACCTGTATTGGAGGTTGCGGTTACAGTTTTTAGTACTCCTGATGATGGGTGCTGTGACACCCGAAACATGTAGAGTGACTTTGCAGTAAATAAATATCTGCATACTGTTGAATCTGGTTGGATTTTTATTAA
>Ga0131853_10022887_pt1 | contig 11292 bp, 3 predicted proteins | sample TergutLab28metaG_FD_92764 | JGI IMG/M metagenome (GOLD analysis project Ga0131853, IMG submission 92764) | Labiotermes labralis P1 segment gut microbial communities from Petit-Saut dam, French Guiana - Lab288 P1 (version 2) (version 2) | ecosystem: Host-associated > Arthropoda: Insects >...
AATTTAATGGCTTTATGTCACTCACAAGTTAGTTTGATGTTAAGTACAGATATTAACATTACAGAAACCAAATATTCCTGCCAGTTTTAATATGTATTTGGTAATCAATAAGTGTGTAACAGCAGTCAAAGTTTCAAACTTCTCTGGCCATTATCTCCGTAACCGTTCGACTTTGGACGTAGGTGTTTTGGGTTATATCGGTATACTTTAACATAAAGAACACTCTCCCGAAGTCTGGAACATTCCTCCTGGGACACCCTGTATATTACGTAATATCGTGTCCGCAGATGGTGCAGTTAAAATATAGGTCATGTGTAAAGTTAGGAAGGTGACTTCAGGAATGCTTACTGTCTGCTGTACAGTTTTATCCTATACACTGCACGATTCCACGCACATTCCGCCTGCTGCCAGATACAACATATGCGGGTTATGACGGTAATATCAAGGTTGCAGTGGTCTGGAATGTGAGGTCGTGCAATTTGTACCAAGTTCAGATGTAACCTGTTGCCTCCAGCAGGGCCGCAGAATCATTTAACCTGACCATGGAAGAAGTGAGCGCCTCCTTCACGACTAGACTCATCTACCAAATTTCATGGTGTCAATTTCCAGACGACTGTGTTCCTACTATTGTGTATTTTGTTAAATGTCAATAATTTTTATTACGTACTTGGGTAATTAGTTGCTCAGATTCGCTACAGGAAGACTTGCTTCCGGATGTTTGAAAATACACAGAATATCCGCATATTTTCAACGTATCCAGAAGCACTAAAGATCTCCCGAATAACTGCTTTGTATTTAACGACTCTTCCTCTGCTTAATTCGTTACAAGTCATAAAATAATAAATAGCAAGATCTACAATATTTGTATTCAGCAGGCATCGCCTTTTTGCGGTATAACTCTGCATTTCGTTATGAAGAATTTGTATAACACAGATTTCAACCACAGGCCTTCAGATACAGCAGAAGGAGAACCACTACAGGCCGATGTTCGATTTGTTTTCAGGAAATCTACAGTGTAGTATGTAGGCTGCTATCAAGCGTGGATTAAATGGAAGTGTTAAAAATATTTTAATACGTGCTGATGGTCACTACACAAGCCACTCGGATGTAGTACACTGCACAACTTGTCAGGGTAATGCAAAGATGTTCGCGACAAACCGCAAAAGGCTGTAATTTTGTACGGTACGTATTCTATTCCCGTCCTACAGAATGATGACACCAGGCGCTTTCAGTCTGCAGACTATTAAATGATATATCATAAACGAAGCCTGGATTTCAAGCGAAGTCTCCAGCTTAGAACAAGAATCGAAGACAAAATTGTCTCTGACCACACTATGAAGGCATGTAGGGGGAGTAGAGGTATAGCTCTACTCATTCACTGCATCGGCACGACCGCTGTACCATTGGGAAAGGACCCCGTTACCCAGTTATTAGAAGAATGGGTGGGCTCCAAAACCAGCCTGGACGATTTGGAGAAGAGAAAGCTTTCTTGCCCCTATTGGAATTGGAGCCTCAGATCCTCCATTCTTATACATTCATCACTATGCTGAACCGGCTCCTAGCAGAGTACTCGTACGAACATTAACATTTCCAGTCCAGCGGTATATATATATATATATGTACCACCTACTGTAGCAATTACAAATATGCACACCCACACAATGTGTTTATTGGTTTCGCAGGATTCTCACGATCAGAACGATAAATTTCTTAAGCGACATTCACTGACGGTAGAGAGGACCGAATTTGTTTGTAACGTAAGAACCGAGCTGCTATATAGAGCATCTATTAATTTCTGCCACAAAAGCTACATGCCCTTCTCTTAAATTTGAACACATAAACAAATAACAATAAAATACAGAGACCTTGTTGTTTCTTACTCTATATCTTCTACCCCCAGAGTTTATAAAGCATCGTTACGCAAATGAACAGTTCGATTCTCTCATTCGCACACTTCCACGCACAGTTCACTGTCACAAATATTGTCTGGGATTGGAAATTCCTACAGTGGACTTCTGCTTGCACCTGATGGCTACTTATTACATTAATCCTTAACCGCATGTCATAAACTGGACACGTGTCCACATAAGCTAAATGTAATATTATATATATATATATATATATATATATAATACAGTCATACACAACTTTATTTTATTAGATTATATTAGATATATAATTCCAGCTACATATTTCGGCCCAAATGTAGGGCCATTTTCAAGCTGATCTTTGAACACGTGGAGTGTACAACTGATAATGCTTTCAATTACGAGATCCAATATTACAAGAATTCGTTAAAATAATTGTGGTATAATCTTAGAAATTAACCAACTTAATGCACAATTTCTTGTTTTATAATACGTTTATTATAGGCCTCTACATGTTTCGAGCATTATGTGCTCATCACAAGGAGGTCAAAATTGTATTATACTGCATCTGGTATCATCACACCTGTAGCTGGCCGTCCGGTGCACAGGTTGAGAGAGGACTGTCATATACAGACTGCGACTAGCCAAATAATCTTAGTAATTAACCAACTTAATGCACAAATTCTTGTTTTATAATAAGTTCATTAAACGTCTCTACATGTTTCGAGCACTATGTGCTCATCACAAGGAAGTCAAAATTGTATTGTACAGCATCTGGTATCGTCACACCTGTAGGTGGCCGTCCGGTGCACAGGTTGAGAGAGGACTGTCATGTACAGACTGCGACTAGCCAAATAATCTTAGTAATTAACCAACTTAATGCACAAATTCTTGTTTTATAATAAGTTCATTAAACGTCTCTACATGTTTCGAACACTATGTGCTCATCATCAGGAGGTCAAAATTGTATTATACAGCATCTGGTATCGTCACACTCTGTAGGTGGCCGTCCGGTGCGCGGGTTAACCTGCGCACCGGACGGCCACCTACACAGTGTGACGATACCAGATGCTGTACAATACAATTTTGACCTCCAGATGATGAGCACATAGCGCTCGAAACATGTAGAGGCGTTTAATAAACCTATTATAAAACAAGAATTTGTGCATTAAGTTGGTTAATTACTAGGTTACTACAGAGATGCACGGCCAGCAAAACGTAAAAAAATAATTGTATGTTACAATTTATTATTTATGTTATTATTTTAACTAATTCTTGTAATATGAGATCTCATAAATTGAAAGAATTATCAATTTTACACTCCTCGTGTTCAAAGATCATTCTGAAGATAGCCCTACAATTGGGCCGAAACATGTACCTGGAATGATATATCGAATATATTCTAATAAAATAAAGTTTTGTATGACTGTATTATATATATCTTAAATTACATTTAGCTTATATTCATCATAACGGGGATGTCTCACTTGAAAAAAAAAAGTGTCCAGATATCTCACAGACTGATGTCCCGAATACTTCAGTTTTAATAAAATACACATACATGTGTGTGTGTGTGTGTGTGTGTGTGTGTGTGTGTGTGTAGGTTTAAAATCGCCTCGCCAAAACTGAAATAAATTTACTCACTTCTGTGGAGCAGCAGTTTCCACTTTGTATTCTGTGAACAAAAAGGACACTCACTTTTGAAGAGGCCATACTGTTCATTCTTGGTATATTTCTTCTGAGTGTAAAGAATGAAGCACCAGGAACACACGATCACTCTCTAAAACTGCCACAGATACATCAAATTCTTCTTTCTGTGCTCCGTGTTGACACATTAATTCACAGAAACAAACAAGATGTGTCTGAAGGACATACACTGTAATGACACACTGGTCATAACCAGCACTCTCTGAAAGTGAACACACCGCAAATATATAACACGGCCTGCCTGATATCTTTAATTACAGACACTCCCGACATTCACAATATCCATCAGAGTTCAAATTTGGCTGAATATTTCGCTTTTAAAATTACACATAAACACATACAACATATTTTACAATACAAATTGTTCATATCCTACCACACTTCGAAGCAATCCACACCAACATATCACATGATATCACGTCATCTATATCACTTCCTGCATGTTTTGGGGCATATGAACATATTCTCGTGAATTCAAGAATATTCCCGATTAAATAGAAATATCAGGGAGAGATGTATCGTTCATTATTAATAACTTTCAAAACCCTCAACTCCTATTATCTCAATACACTTCACAAATATCAATTAATAACAATTAGAAAGTAATGTTTATGGGTTAATTATGGTGCGCTGATCGGCTGCCAGAAAATCCTACCAACCTTCCAGAAGGATCGGAATCCATGATTCAAAATTGAAAGAGAATCGTAAATCACAATTTGGCCTAATTTACGACAGGCGAAGATTTAATAATGTGCAAAAGAATGAGTGCAGACATCGACATAACTGTGAATCCCGTAACACACTTCTTACACTTTTCTACATTGCTGTTACTGTATCGTGAATTAATTCAGCGCAGTGAAACACTAACAGAGCGGATTAAATCCCATTAGAATGCCTTCAATAATAGCCCCTACCACACGCGTACAACAACAACATCGTGCACTGAAACAAAAGCACGCTTCTATGGCGTACCAAGAGACTTGTCCTGTAGCGCGCAAGCCGAGCACAACCGCCTTCACTCGTTCTCCTACTGTAGGCTGGGGCGGAGGGGAAACCAAGTTTTCCAAAACGAAGCCCTACCACGACAAGTTTAACTCGAAGGCTTTGCTCGTGGCCAAGTTCCGATGTCTGCCAGACCCTTGATGTTTTCTTGCCTCGCCAAAATGAACCATTCTTGTTCCCGTCCTTGTCACGCTCTTCTTCTATAACTTAGTTTCTCTTTTCCTCACTTCGATTCTGTATCCAAGTTTATTGCGCTGTGCTTCCCTTTTTTCTATCACATGTTCTATTCCCTCTTGACTGCTGGCCCCGTGTTAGATTAAGAATAGGAACCATACAGTCGGTGGAACACAATTCAAGTATTTGTTCTTGTATAAAAAAAAACCTGAAAGTTCTGCACGATATTTCTGTCTACCAAACTACTGAGCATTATGTCAAAACGAAACAGCGAATTCCACTTGACGAGGAGAAGACCTAAATATTGGACGTTGAAAGAATGACAGCACAGATTTTCCTTTAGATAAACATATATAAATAACAACCTCCTCGCGGTTCTTTCTCGAGGGCAAACAGCTGGGGCGCCAAGTTAAACACTCATCTCCATTCAGTGTCGAGCTTAACAATGAGTGGAAAAATAACTTGCCTCCCCCTATATGCGTTCACGCCACTGACTGGGAATAACTTACCTCTTGAATAACAACTTCCACAGGGTACGTCTCACAAACTAAGTCATTCATCTGTTCAAGAAATTCCCAGCCTTTCTTTTTTATGTTCAAATAATTCACTGTTAATATCTACGATTATGCAGATTTATTTTGATAGATAAATATAAAGTACAGAGCAGTGGTGAAATTATAATGAACGGGAAAACGGAAGTACGTAGAAAAGAACCAAGTACGTATCCCACATGGATTGGCGTGCATTCTAGAGCGGGCTTCGCGGTGAGAAACCAGAAAATAGCCCTCTCATTTACGACACGGCCTCTTCGGATTTTTAGGGAATGAGAAGCTTTATTATTGTCTTCAGATATTCAGTACTTGTACTGTAGTCGAGACACTTAAGTACATCTACACCGTCAAATACTACTTCCCTAACGTCAATTTTCTTATCATTCTTCCAACAATGTTTCGGTATTCCAAGCGGTCTCTTCCCTTAAGAATTTAGGTCTAAATATATAATTAGTAAATAGGTATTTTTATGAGGCGTGTCGCACAGTGTTCGACAATGAAAAGTGGTTTTGCTGAAGAATTAGGTATGAGGAATTACAGACTTCACTGGGCTTGAGACTCTACAGAATATTCATTCAGCCAGGTAAATGACGCATGGAGTATCAGAATCCTTGGAGTGCTGAAATGCAAAATGATACGTACATACATCAGTATCAGCATACACTCGTATTCTCTGCTACCGTTCTCAATACGAATCACAGATGTAGATATTCTCGAACACAAGTATAAAGTCACTGGTGATATTTCTTCCTGACGTTGCGTAAGTACAGTGTCAGATGCAGAGTGTCGTGTCCTAACTGGACGGAGGAGCGGATATTCCAGTACTGCACGATGTTACTGTAGGGATCATGCAGTCAGCACTACGTCGTTACGTCAATTACGTCTGTCACACCTACACATGGTCAGCACCAGTCATGTGTTAAAACGAAGTACTGCACCCACCACTTTGAATTTAATTTGTTTGTTGGACTGTCCGAATCAATCCGACAATCAAGCAAACGCGATATTCCTAGCGTCGGACCTATTATTAGAGGTAAAGTAAAGGTTTCCCTCTCCATGTCATGAAAGCAATTAGTGGAAGAAGAGGCATAAATCAATTCAATCTTAACCTCTGCACTGGTTGGAGATGATTGGTTAGCTTCACGACCCGGTCGACTTACACCCTAGAGAGAACTATTCTGTCCACTGAACAGAAGGCTGGGTGGACCCGAGGCCGGTTTGGAAGTTTCAGAGACAAATTTTATATTCCTGTGAAAATTCGAAACACTGGACCTTCCAGTCCGTGACCCAGTGGCTATACCGATTACGCTATCCCGGCTCGTCCATTATTAGAGTAGGTCATCAACGATCTGCGTCAGAACGGCAGTCATTCCTTTTTATCTAACATGCCATCATTATCATCATCATTATCAGGCAAGAAAGATAGTGCAGTGAAGCGCAACGTCCTCTAACAAGGAAACGGTCCAGTTAATAGTTAAGATGCACACAGCAGGCTTGTTTCTTAGCATAGACAGCACTCAAAGTTACGCAAAGTCACGTTCTGAAGGGACGATTGGCATGCAAAGCCTACGTTCGTTCATCCATAATTTCGATAATGGAGCCCGGATGTCTATTAGAGTGAGTGAGCCCGTCAACCTCTGGTGTTCTGGGAGTCTGACTGTGCCTCTATGATTGTGTTATCTGTGGCCGTCATTAAATTCAAGGACAAACAAGTTGTTCGCGTGGACACAAGGCGAAAATATGGCCTCATGAACTGGAATGACACAAATGGGGTTTCTTGCACACGTAGGCCATTGTTTAACAAGAAGACTGTACTAAATATTCATTTCCCGATTTCATTTCAAATATACATCAATAGCAGAAGCTGGACCTCAGACAAAGAAACCTCAGCATCTGGCGTGTTTGTAACATATTAATCTCGTACGAACTAAAAGCTTGGTTTCCTCCAATGTTCGTAAATTAGACAAGAGCGTAAAAACAGATTGCCCATCTTGCTTTCTCTCTTGTTTCTGTTGCGTGATCCAGGTAAGAGGCACACAAATTATTAAGTGTATTTAGTTCGATTTTAATAAACAGTAATATAATTCACAGACAATGAAAGAAGTTAATATTCAAAATAGGAGCCATACGTATCTGAATTCTTGTAAAGAAACCATAGATGCAGTGCTTAAAGTATGATGTTACTGAAGCAATAATACCAAAAGAATTAATTTATAACCTAACAGAGGACATAAAATGCCGGATAAGTAACAGACGTAATAAGAAATGTAAGAAAAATAACATGGTGAACAAAGTCGGATATAAGCATAAATAAAAAAAAGAGTGGGAGAAATTAATTTTTCTCGGTTATAATACTCGGCGTGAGAGAACTACACGGTCAAATGAACAGCACTTCCGCTACGTATTTTGGAGGTCTGGGGTTCAATTACAGACCCCGAATCCGTCTGTCCACAATGAGGGAGTTCGGGGTTTTGTCAGTTCTTTCAACGCTATATCGCGATAACATCTCAGATTCGGGCACGATGGTTTTCCTCCCCATCTTTTCGAATTCACTGTTGATTATTCAAACACCAGATGCTGCTGAAGACCTATCGCCAGATATACTGTCGGAGTCGTTACATGCATCAGTAGTAAGTGAAATGTGTGAATGCGGAATCCACTGACTCCTTTTACAGGAATGAAAAGAAATTCATAGGCATGCAGAATGATGATACAGAATGAGCAAGATCAATTACTTTAAAAGCATTAGGATGACATTTGCTTGAAGAATGTAGAGAAATCTACGAAAGATTTGTCTTGTTTGCTGACTTCCAGCATAGGTTCGACACGAAACTTACGGAGCGGAAATATGAATGGAACTTATAAATGCAACTTCTGGTTTGAAAGGAGGGGCGATGGAAGGAAAAAAAGCAGAACAAATACAGAACGAATAAAACAACGAAAGAAGATGATGCAGTTAAGTGAAAAGGTAAAGCAGTCCCGTTACAGCCCCGGAGTGGCCCAGAGGATTCCAGGAAGTTAAGGTTCCCAGATTTCATGACAACGGCACAGGATGGTGGTAAGGTTGTCAGCCTTACGCACCGGCCGCCTTTACCCCCAGGAAATGCTCCTGCTACTCATTTCTGTTAGAGGCTTAGTCGACCCCAGGGCCATAGTGCAATCGGAAGGATTATGTCAATAAAAAATTCCAATGACACCATCTGGAATCGAACCAGCGATCTTCCGATTTGTAGCACAGCACCTTAACCACTGTGCCACCGCGGTCCCCGATTCAGTAAGTAACGAATGGAAAAAAAGAAAGGAAAGGGGGGGGGAAGGAAGAGAAGTAGAAATTCACCAGGAACTGGAGACCAGGGCTACTACGCCAACTTTCGAATGACAAAAGTAAAAGTAATTGCCTGAAATTAGTTAGAATTTCAGTGATAGGTGTCACAATCAGAAGTGTAACGGGTCGAGGTAAGTACCAGAGTGAAATATGGAAATCCATTTTGTAAGCTTTTTTTGCCCATTAAATTATATTCTTGAATATTTTTCTCAGCCTGTAGACTTTACAAATATACGTTGGAATTTTAAATTCCCATATGTGGGTCTGAATTAAATGAGCCGAGAAGCAAAACCAGAAATTGCATAACAACAAAAAGAAATTTAAATTTATCCATTTTTTATGCACTAATATTCCACAGTCTAGTCGCATGTACTAGACGTATGCATCATTAAGTTGCTGCCAAAATAATAAAAATTATTCAAGAAGAGAGAATATTACGTGACCAACATGACCTTTACTTCGTAACCTTAATTAAACTTATCCTCCACAGTATTTTAAATTCTTTAATCTTTCAATCTTTTTTTTTTTCACTTCACGTCATTTTGTTGCTGCTCTAGCAGCCGCAGGTTAATATTGTATTCTGAACAGAAGAATTTACTAAAATCCTTTATTTATGTAAAAAAATCTGCTCCTCAATTATTCTCTGTTTAGTGATACGCTGTCTGTACATTTTCCCGAACAAATACTCTAACCAAGGTCGGTATACCCAGTATAACCTCAAATTTAGCACCATAAAAACTTTTATATATATAACCGTAAAACAGTTTTTTCATTCGAGTTCATAGCTGTGCTTACTGCCTGCTTACATACCGAAGTCCACATGTTTAGCCATCGTGGCTCTTTAGTTGTTCCTGTCAAATATAAAAACGATACTAATCAAAGTCAGTAAAAATGACGTGTTCCTGTGTTCTTTCCTTGGGCGATGACATCGTGACGTCACTTGCTTGTCCACTGCAGTTTCCATGACATGTTACTTTCCTTCAACAAGTTAAAAACGTTTAGCAACAAATTACGTAAAAGCTTGAAGGCTTTCTCATTACTCCACATAGCCGTATTAATCACAATTCATTTTGAAGTCCAAGGTACGGATTGTTAGCGATGACACGTTTTGAAGTCTGTTGTTGAACCGCTGACCATCAGCAGCCCTACAAATCTCTTGGTGTGAGATGTCGAGTGTTGGGGTAAATACCAACACGAGCACACTAGAAATGGGAGGTAATCACTGGTCGTAATGATAGTGTTAATTAGTCTGTATTGCAGCACTTTAATTTAAACATTTCTACGCTTTTCACAGAGAGTGGTAATTGACTGGCAACCTATTTAGCCCACGTGAATCATCAGAGTAGCCTGTGTTGTTATTTGTCGCTATATCCGTTATTTCTGCCATTAAAGTAACCGACTCCAAGGAATAGAGCCCTTCTTCAGACAGGGAGAGTCTTTCCGTTAGTCAAGAATTATCACGCCTTTTATTAGTCACGCTAATAAAAGCCCACAACTGAACATAGCCTCAGCCAGCTGTATCCAGTCCACAGCCCCACAATCTACGTCGTCCCAATCCATTTCAGTATTAACTTCCAATGCACTCCTTGGTCTACACTGCGAGCTCCTTCCTTTAAGTATTACACCCAAAATTCTGTACATATTTATTATCACCACCTTGAGTACTACATGTGCAGCTAATCTCACACTTCTCAAGTCCATTACCATGGTAGTCTCTGGTGAATACAAATTATACGCTTCCCCATAATGTAATTTCCTCCATTGTGCTCTCTGCTGTCACTCATTTTCCAATATTCTCCTCAACTCCCCACACTCGAGACTCTCAATTTGTGTTCTCCACTTCGGACTAGACCCAAATTTCATCACACCCATGTAAGAAAATTACATATTTAAAAGGAACAAGAAGTATATATAATAACATGAACACAGCCTACGGCCGTACAAGAGTGCGTAATCTGATATTCCGTGCATTATTGAAAATGTGCTCCCCTTAGTTTCCTGTCCCGCGTGACATTATGAGAAACAGTCGACTAGATTGTAAATATGACAGAAATGTGAAAACCGTGGAAATGAGGCTCTGTATCATCTCTCCCAGAACACATTTTAAAGGGCTTTACGAAATTTTCTGTCGACGATGTGTGACTGGTGGGATTTGGATTGCCACGTGAGAAATGGAAGGAAATATCCCTTAGACCTCCGAGGACAATTGAGATGTTGTGGTATAAAAGCCGAACAAAGTGTGACTTGGTTTCTGCCACTCCTATAACACCTACAGAATCATGTAACTTTCTCACAGAATCTCTCCTCTTATCTCTTCTTGCCGTGGATCTATATTGTTTCTATCCTTTTTTATTCGTTATGGTCCACCAATTTATCCTTGTCTACTCTGCGCATAGCCCTAAGGAACTCGTTCAGAAGTCTCTCGTGACGTCATGCTCTCCCAAAGAGCAATACCTTCTTCTATTTTAGAGCTTAGCTTCGAAATTCAGTGCGAAGATGTGACAATTCTTTTTTGCAAAACATAATGAAATATCTTAGTAAATGACCAACTTAATGCACAAATTCTTGTTTTATAATAAGTTTATTATATGCATCTACATGTTTCGAGCACTATATGATCATCATCAGGAGGTCAAAATTGTATTATACAGTATCTGGTACCAGA
>Ga0131853_10022888_pt1 | contig 11291 bp, 5 predicted proteins | sample TergutLab28metaG_FD_92764 | JGI IMG/M metagenome (GOLD analysis project Ga0131853, IMG submission 92764) | Labiotermes labralis P1 segment gut microbial communities from Petit-Saut dam, French Guiana - Lab288 P1 (version 2) (version 2) | ecosystem: Host-associated > Arthropoda: Insects >...
CAGAATATATTAACCTACAGGACTGTGCTTGGTGCTGTGTATACCCACCAATTTGACAGACTGGGCAACTTGCTGACAATAGCGGCACCCAACGGGCAAATCATTAGACGCAACATATACGACAATCGCATGAGACTTATTGAGACACAAGATGTGCAGGGCATAGCATCATCACAAAGGATTACATTTGAATATGACATATTTGACAGATTGATAGTAACACGTCATCTAAACTCAAGCGGCGGAGCTATGGCCATAGAGACGATAACTTTCTCCGATGTGTTTAATGCTGCCGGAGATTCAAGGATTCAGGTACATACTCATGGCAGCGTCCATGTGCCGGGTATAACAACATTATCACATTATGATAGATTCGGACGCAGAACCCAAGAAGGCACAATAGGCGGCAGGATAATCACCTATACCCATGACCTTGCGGGCAGAGTGACGAGAGAACAATCACTTGGTATAGACAATACCTTTACTCATAGCGTACTCGGTGTTACAGCGATTCGCAACATAGAGGGCAGAACATCAAACAGCACATATGACGGACTTGGCAGACTGCTAACAATGTCAGACTTTGCCGGAAATGTGCAGAGATTCAGCTATGATAATTTAGGTCGCCTAATAAGTCAGCGCACACCATTTGAGAGAATAGGAAATGTTATACAATATTCCGAAACAAGATACTTCTACGACAGAAACGGCAACCTAACACGCACATCGACCCTAATAAATGCACCCGGCACAGCTCAGCGCTGGGCAGACACAGTGAATACATTCCGACACAACAGACTCATATCATCACAGACCGGTGGAGCAGGCGCAGAGGGAATCAGAGTTGACTATACCTACGATTTGGCAGGTAATATTCTGACCATGAGCAATGGCGGAGCAATTACGAGCTATACCTACAACAATAGGGGACAACTTACCCAAATAAGGGATCCACTTGGGCAAATCGAAAGCTTCACATATGATGCTAATGGACTAGTTCTGACAAGAACAGACCGCAATGGCACACAATTTCAGATGACATATGACAACATGGGCAGACTCGTGCGTGAAAATGCGGTGCGCAATGGAGTTGTCACTGATTGGCGGACGAACGCATACCACCCAACAGGAGCTATTCATAGGCAAGCAACAGCCGGACATGAAATAGTATACCTCTATGATCCACAAGGAAGACTCATAAGACAGGAAGAAACCGGCGGGATTGTAACAACGCATCAATACAATGCGGCGAATAATGTAACTCAGAGCAGAACATACGTTAACGGTGGTCTGCACGTCAATAATACCTACACTTTCGACTCAGCGCAACGTATACATATAGCCCGCACACATGGACTGGCAGGTGCAACCCATGGTTATGACGCAAACGGCAATCGCATAAGGACAACAGCGGGCAATGGAGTAGTTACCGACTACACCTTTAATCTGGCAAACCTTGCAACAAGCGTAACAAACAGGCATGGGAACAATGTTTTGTCCAGATTTGATTATTTGCATTATCTTGATGGAAATGTTAGGCAGATAACGGAGCCTGAGCGCACGGTTACTTATACTTACGATTTGGCAAGAAGACTTGTGCGGGAGGAGGTAATTCCCACAACACCTATGGCAAATAGTATAGCATTGGACTCATTAGCAGAAGGATTAGAAACACATGGGCAAGTGGCTCGTGATGGAAGCTTATTTACAGATGAAGCGTTTGGAGAATGGTCCTTTGAAAGCCCCGGCACCCCTATGCGCCCCATAGAAAATGATAACTTCGCAGAATCAATATGGAGTGGAACAGAAATTCCAATGTTAGAGGAAATGCCATGCCCATGCGGTGCAGAAGGGTGTGTTATTCTCATGCATAACCCTGCGGAACTCATGAGGCGGCGTGAAGTATCTGCGCGTAACGCGAGCGTCGCCACACCTATGCGTACTATAGAGAATTCGCAGTTCGAAGAAGCGATATGGCAAGAAACAGAAATTCCAATACTGGAGGAAATACCCTGTCCATGCGGTGCAGATGGATGTGTTATTCTCACGTATAACTCTGCAGAACTCTTGAGTCGACGTGAAATATCTGCACGTAACGCAATAGCCGCCTCATATTCATTTCTAATTGAGCACAATTATCTCAATGAAACTCCAAGGGTTGGAACCGAATATCCACGACTTGAGTCTGACACTGTGGCAAGCGAGATTCACAATGTTGAGCGAGGCTATATCTTAGAAGACGTGGCTTGTTGTGAAGCAAATGCCACAACTTTTCATAGAGAAGAAGTCAATTATCTGAGTACAGCTACATTAGGTGCCTTTGAAAGTGCAGATGAAGTAGTCATTTTATACCCAACAGACTCACTTAATCAATCGGCAACGATAACTGCCATTAGACAAGGTGATGATATCAGACTTATGATGAATGCAGAAATATGCTTAGGCTCATCTTTCCTATGCTGCATATTCTGGCAGTTACCTAAGGAATTTGCTCCGCTTGAAGACAAGTGGTTTATAGGAAACGCATATTTGCCTTGGGGAGATGGAGTAGCGGAACCTACGGAAGTTTATGTTACGAGCTGCGGTATGTTGCATATGCAGCATTGGTTTTCTGAGACGTCGGTGAACATAAGTTTCGATGTCACCTTTAGGACGTTAAGGGCAGACACATGGGAAGAAATTAGCGATATTATAAGCGAACATTCTTCAAATACGCTGTTAACTATTCAAATTTCAGATAATATTACTGCACCGAATAATGCAAGTGGCAACGCAATTGTAATACCTGCAAATCAAAGTGTCCTGCTTGTGAGTACAAATACAATAGATGATGCAGTAAATGTGCGCACATTAACTCAGACAAACAACAATCAGAGACATTTTCGTGTCTATGGAAACCTGCGGTTAAGCCGGAACATAACACTTAGCGGCGGAATTGCGAATAATTTGAATAATTCGGGTGGCGTAGAGGTAAGACCCGGAGGTGCGCTTACTATGCTAGGTGGCAGCGTGATTGAAAACTGCCACAGAACTGACAGAGGTGGTGCTGTAGATGTAGTTGGCAGCGGCACTACATTTGAAACAAGGGCAACATTTAATATGCAAGGCGGCATAATTAGAAACAATAGCGGAACAATCGGCGGTGGAGTAAACCTGCGGGACAATTCGCAACTTTGGATGTTTGGGCTTAATACACGCATTGAAGGAAACTTAGCACAAAGAGGCGGCGGTGTGGCAATGACTCCCACGGGCAATGCGTTTAGCTCATTACAACTAACGGGTGGACTAATGGGTGTTGCAACAATAACAGGCAATAGAGCAACAGAGGTTGGAGGCGGCGTATATGTAGCTGCAACAATGCAGAATGCATTTAGGATGTCCGGTGGCAATATAACAAACAATACAGCAGACCAAGATGGAGGTGGAATATATACCACTCAATCGAACAATTCGCATATTCTTCCGGCAACAGCTTATAGAAATCTTAACATAAGCGCACATGCAAGATTCTATGGGAACATGGCAGGCAATGGTTCATCAAGTCCTCCGGATAACAGGCTGACACATATTGCAACAACAGCCTCCACAAGCATTTGGGATTATGTTCTGAATAACTATGATATAAACTACAGGGGTCGCTTAACTCATAGACCTGCCCCCGAAGGAACGGCGGTAATAACCCTATATCCTATAGACCCTAGCAACCAACCGTTAACTATGACAGTTACAAGACAAGGTGATGATACAAGATATGTAATGAATGCAGAGGTGCACGTAGGGTATTCATACTTATGTTGCATTTTGTGGCAAATGCCTGCAGGATTTGCTCCAATAGAAAACAAGAGTTTTATGGGAGAAGTGTCTGTGCCTGTGCCTTGGGGTGATGGGAGAGCACAACCTTTATGGGTTGTTATTTCTAGCTGCGGTATGGTGCATATGCAGCCTATGAATGTGATTCTTGAGATGACGCTGAACATAAATTTCGATGTCACATTCAGGACATTAAGGGCAGACACATGGGAAGATATCGGAAACATTATAAGCGAGCATTCTACAGATACGATATTAACGATTCAGCTTTCAGATAATATTAATGCACCAAATAATGCAAGTGGCAACGCAATTTTAATACCTGCAAATCAGAATGTTTTGCTTGTGAGCACAAATACAGCAGCTGGTGCAGGAAATGTGCGCACATTAACTCAAACAAACAACACTCAAAGACATTTTCGTGTATATGGAAACCTGAGATTAGGGCAGAACATAACACTTAGCGGCGGCGCTGCGAATAATTTGAATAATTCAGGCGGCATAGAGGTAAGACCCGGAGGCACGCTTACTATGCTCAGTGGCAGCGTGATTGAAAATTGCCGCAGAACTGATAGAGGTGGTGCTGTAGATTTAGTTGGCAGCGGCATATTAGAGACGACCAGGGCAACATTTTCCATGTCTGGTGGTACGATTCGAAACAATAGCGGAACAATCGGTGGCGGAGTAAACCTGGGGGACAATTCGCAGTTTCGGATGAGTGGGCTTAATGCACGCCTGGAAGGAAACTTGGCACAAAGGGGCGGTGGAGTAGCAATGCCACCCACAGAAAATGTTGCTATTTTATTCCAACTTAGTGGTGGAACAATAACAGGCAACAGAGCAACAGAGGTTGGCGGCGGTGTATATGTAGCTGCAATAGCGCAGGATGTATTTTGGATGTTTGGTGGTAGCATAACGAACAATGCGGCAAATCAAGATGGCGGTGGAATATATACCGTACAATCGAATGATTCACAAGTGGTTCATGTAACAGCGTACAGAAACCTTAGAATAGGTGCAAATGCAAGATTCTATGGAAACAGGGCGGGCAATGGTTCATCAAGGCCTCCGGATAACAGGCTACCAAATATTGCAACAACAGCCTCCACAAGCGTCTGGGAATATGCTTTGAATAACTACGATATAAACTACAGGGGTCGACTTGTTCCGGTTCATGAAGTCCGCACATACACTTTCGACATTCGCGGAAACCGCAGAACTAGAACGGTGACCAGAGCGGAGAGCTACACAGTTACATATAGCTATGACCTCAACAATCGCCTGTTAAGCACGACACGAACAGGCAGTAACCCCTCTGTAACCACATTCACCTATGACCGCAACGGCAATCAACTGGCTAGCTTTACAGGCGGGCAAACAGAAACACGCACCTACAATGCATTTAACCAGCTCACAGGTGTAACAAGTCCCGGAATGACCGCAACTTATAGCTATAGGGCAGAAGGTTTACGCCGAGCAAAGACGGTAAACGGTGTAGTGACACAACATGTCTGGAACGGAATGCACATAGTCGCAGAGCTTAATGCAAACGGAGTTGTAATCAGCAGATTCGACAGAGATCTAAATGGTCGTCTAATGAGAAGCACACGGCATGGTTGGTACCTGTTCAACGCACGTGGTGATGTGGTACAATTGACAAATGCAAACGGAGTTGTAACACGCACGTATCGCTATGATGCATTTGGAAATGAGATAGGAACCACAAAAAATGGTGGTCATGGTTCGACTGGCTCGGTTGACAGCAATCCATTCCGCTTTGCGGGAATGTATTGGGATGCCCATACGCAGACATATATGACCCCCAATCGTCACTTCAACCCTCGTACAGGCAGATGGACGCAGCCAGACCCATTCTGGAATATTAGTAACATGCAAGGCAGTACAGGTGCGATATTGCAAGCTGCAAATCTTTACGTGTTTGTTACGAACAATCCTATAATGTTTGTAGACCCGCGGGGGCTTTATAGGGTGAATTTTGTTGATTATGTGAGAGCAATGGGGGCAACGGTAAACAATATTGGTCAGGAAATGGTTAGCGTGACTTACGGTGGGAGAACCCAAAATTGGGCGTTGAACAGCGGGTATATGCAGGATTATGCAATCAATGCGCATTTTGGTTGGAGTAGCTTCTTGACACAAGCTGACCGAAATCATGGTGTTGGTATTGTAATTACAGGAGGAAACTTGTATAGGAACGTAACCGCACCCGTAAATGCAGCTTTAGCTATAACGGCTAATCATTCCAGAGAACTGCACTTGAATGCGCTTGCAGGGACACTTATGAATCCGAGTTTAGGCACTGCTCGGATGACAGACAATTTGGTCTGGTTTTACGGACAGGTTAATCATCTAGGACCGTGGGATATCAAGGAGCCAAATAGTTGGGAGCGTACAATTGGCTCTACACATCCCGGACGCACGTGGACGGGCAATGGTTTTCTCTATCAACCTACATACTTTTGAGGGCAACGAAAGACTGCAGAATCTATAGGGAACTTTACATATGGCTACATAGGTGCAAATTTAGGCCTTTCACTGCCAGTGCTGTTAGCAGGCTCGTGGTATGCAGATGGATTTACTACTGGATCAACTTTTGCGAACAACGAACTTATAGATTGGGGATATATCCAAAGGGGATTCAATGCAGCTAGACGCAGGTAACTGTATAGAAAATAGACTGGTTGAAAGCGAGTCTTTCATAAACTAAACATGAGCAACGCGGATGTTTGGTACAACTGGAGGTCTTTATGAAGAAAGCATGGAAAATAGCAGGAATATTGATGCTATCAATAATCATTTTCGCTGCAGCTTTTGTATTCCACTCCCGTATGTTTTACTCGGCGCCACCAAGACAAGGGCTGCGAGAAATGATACAAAGCTTTGAAACAAACCGAGAAGCAATTTTTACGGTAAGGGATTATTTTGCAAATTCAAAACATGAGACAATTACATCTGTAGGCGGACAAAGCGGCATGGTGCAGATGCATGGTGAAAACACAGGTTTTGCAGGACAAGCTGTTATCGAAAATGAGCATGCCAAAGAAGCAATGAGTTTGCTGATTAGAGATGGATATAAACAAATTCGTAAGTGGAAAGGATTTATTACCTTTACACGATGGCAAAGAGGGAGTGCCACTGTCGGCGTGCTCTACGCTGCGGATGGTTCTATTCCAACTCCCGGCACAATATACTTCCTATCAAAGCTTGAGCCATTGGCATATGAAGGGTGGTATTACTTTGAAACAAACTACAATGAGTCAAGAATGCCGCCGTCGCAGGGAATAGATGATATGAGAGCCGCACTCGAAGAAGACATGCAGCTGCTTATTATAATCAGGAACTATTTTGCCAATCTTGACTATGATGTATTGTCTTACCCAATCGACTTTCGTGTGGAAACAAACAATAGGGGAGTTATGTATGTCGGAGTACCTATAAATAATTGGGAATCTAGAAGATATATGGCTATTAGCTGCGAGAGTGTGAACATTGCACTTGAACTATTACTTCTTCAAGGGTATATGAACATAAGCAAGAATGATGGATTCCTTATATTTACTCGCTGGGCACGTGGTGGTGTTGGAATCGGCGCTGTATATTCGATGGATGGAACTATGCCGACTTCAGATGCTTTGCCTTACTTAACGAAACTGGAGATTTCAGAAGAAGATGGTTGGTTTTATTATGAGGTGAATAGCCGTAATTGGCCACGTTAGGGTGGCATCACAGCCGGGCAAACAGAAACACGCACCTACTGCATTTAATCAACCCACAGGCGTAACAAGTCCCGCAATGACAGCAACTTACACTTACAGGGCAGACGGCTTGCGCCATGCAAAGACGGTAAACGGAGTAGTTACGCAACATGTCTGGAGAGGAATGCATATAGTCCTTGAGCGTAATGCAAGTGTTGTAATTAACAATTTTGTCAGAGACTTAAATGGAAACCTAATCAGATGCCATCGCAATGGATTCTATCTATTCAACGCACGTGGAGATGTGGTACAATTGACAAATGCAGCCGGAGCAGTAATACGCACGTACCGCTATGATGCTTTTGGTAATGAAATTAACCCGAATCCTCCTGACGACAACCCATTCCGTTTCGCCGGAGAGTATTTCGACAGCCACAGGGGTGAATACTATCTCCGCGCCAGAACCTTCAACCCTAGAACAGGAAGATTTACGCAGCCGGATCCTTATTGGGGTATTCATAATATGCAGGATAGTACAGGTGCGATATTGCAAGCAGCAAACCTTTACGTGTTTGTTACAAACAACCCTATAATGTTCATTGATCCGTGGGGATTAAATAGAGCATACATATTTTATGACCCAAACATACTTGGAGAAGGAACTGGAAATCAGCGTGCAGCCGCTATGAGATCGCAAATAAATTCCAGATATGATAATGTTGAGCTTATAACGCTGTCAACTTTTGCAAACTTTGAAAGAAGTTGGCGGAATATGGTGGATGCAGAATTCGTTGCGATTTTTGCACACGGAAATGAGTCTGCTATGACATTATATTCTTCGTATGTAAAAGGCAAAGCAAACCCTGCCGGCCAAAATAGTATGTTCCTTTGGGATATAGAAAGTCTTGCTGTAAGGGATGTTGGTGTTGTGGTTCTTCTAAGTTGCTTAACAGGTAATGAAACACGTACAACGGATAACATTGCAAGAGCCTTTATGAGAATTGGAGCCGAAAGTGGCGGTGTGCGTTCAGTTGTAGCCCCAAGTGGGCCTCTGGAGGTTCAGTTCAATCGGGTGCTCGGCACCTTTCGTATGAGAGATCTAGAGTCGGGCTTAATGCTATATACACGTAATGACAGCGGATGGATTCAAAGAAACGTATTGTTTGAAGCTAATAATAGGATTACTGTTGGAGCGTTAGATAGAGAGTTAAGAAATAGAGGGATAGTCAGTTAGGAGGCAGTACATTATGAAACATAGATTACTACTAGTTGCGGTTGCCTTAGTCTTGCTATGGGGTAGCATGGTTGCAATAGACTATAATAGGGCCATAAGACGACAATCTCCACTATTTACTTATACAACATGGTATCGCACTGATGGTGGAACAAGAAGATTTCATGGACTAGGTTATACCATTACGTTCTATAACCAAACGATGTTAGCTGAAGGCAGGATGGACACAGTGTTTCGATTTTTTGGATTCGAAAGAACATTTTCCCGAATAGTAGATTGAGTTTCCACATTCACCTACGACCGCAACGGCAATCAACTGACAAGCGCAACAGCCGGGCAAACAGAAACTCGCACCTATAATGCATTTAACCAACTCATAAGTGTAACAAGACCCGGAATGAACGCAACTTACACTTACAGGGCAGACGGCTTGCGCCGAGCGAAGACAGTAAACGGAGTAGTGACACAACATGTCTGGAATGGAATGCATATAGTAGCAGACCGCAACGCAAACGGTACGGTACGTGTTCGCTACTACAGAGGTCCAAACGGGCATCTAATCAGAAGCACATCGCGTGCTTGGTACCTGTTCAACGCTAGGGGCGATGTGGTACAATTGACAAATGCAAACGGAGTTGTAACACATACATATCGCTATGATGCTTTTGGAAATGAACTTACCCAGAACCCGAATGACTCGAACCCGTTTAGATTTGCGGGGGAATACTTTGACAGCCACAGGGGTGAATACTATCTAAGAGCCAGAACCTTCAATCCAAGAACAGGGAGATTTACGCAGCCAGACCCGCATTGGACTATTGCCAATATGATATTTGGCGATAACCCCAGACGAATGAATGAACGAGATGACCCACTGGGGCTTAATCATTATACGATGGTGCCGGATATTCATGCGATTTTGCAAGCTGCGAATTTGTATGTGTATTGTGGAAACAATCCGATTATGTTTGTTGACCCAAGCGGATTAAGCTGGAAGAATGTTGTTATAAGAGTTCTGGAATCGCCAGCCGTACGAAAAGCAGAACAGGCCGTAGTAGCAGGAGCGAAGCGGGTAGGTAATCAAGTTGCACAAGGTGCTCAGCAGGTCGGAAACGCTGTGAATAGAGCGCTTGGGCGTGGGGGAACAACTGCTGCGAATACTGCACAACAAGCGGCGCCGGTGGTTCAACAAGCGGCTCCAGTGGTGCAGAGAGCTAGTAATACAGTGTTTGCGACATCTCAATTTATACCAAACTCTCAAACCCTTTTTAATAGAGTTTCTCCACACATGTTTTCTAGACCGCATGTAGATGCAGGTATAATGAGACTTGGTAGCAGTCCAACTGACATTTTCAACAGTGTGGTAAACGCAACAAATAAATTTTCGTCTCAATTTGTTAGCGGGTCTAATCAGATTCACACAACTGTCAATGGCGTAGAAACTACAATAAGATTCTATGTAACTAATGGAGAAATAGTAAACATAAACGCTTTTGTAGGCCATGCTGAACGTGTCATTGGAACACTTTTGAGGTAGTTGCGGAAGCGATGCTTCCACTATCTTAGGCTATATGGAACAGGTATCAAGAACATCATGCAAACACAAGGGGGATAAGATGAGCGATAGTGATAAAATATTTAATGAAACAATACAATCGCGGAATAAAAAAGTAGAGGAACTAAATAAAAAACTCAAATCCGAGTATGAGCGGCATGGTGGGTTGGAGTTGTTGACAAAGTATATTATGAGTGAAACAATCGCGCCAATTGAAGACTATGAAAATGTAGTAAAAATAATCAGAGAAAACTATAATGAGCAAATCAATGTGGAGTTGTTGATAGTAGGTGCATATTCTGCCTTGCTTTGGATGCATTCCAGTAATGAAATGCTTGAAATTTTAAACCTAATGTGCCCATTTCTTCCGGACAGAGAGAGGAGCATTATACACTATCTCAATGCGTACAAATTGTACATTACAGACGGTGATTATGCCTCACAACGAGAATACTATGAAGAACTTTACGCATCGTTGATACCTAATGTTCCTTTTGTTAATAATCGACTCAAAATTGCAGAGTTGCTGACAGGAACAGAGGCACAGAAGTATTACACTGAAGCTATGAATAATATTCAAGAGATATTTTCAAAAGATGACGTTCCCGAATTTTCAGCAAAATGTGCTCTCAGCACTCAGGGATTCATTGACGAACTTATATTAGGGACTCATATTACGAAGGAGCAGTATAAAGAAATGTTTGGTGTGAAGGATATAATGAACTATAGTAGTCAATAAGCGAATGAATAGAATATTATCTGAGGTCGTGCGAAAAAATCGCCGATATTGAGGCTTCATAGGCGACTTTTGATAATACCATTACACGAAACTGCGAGAGTCCACGAATCTGCTCATGGAGATAGTATAGTCTCCTCACACCGAAAATTATGACAGGCCGTAATAGCAGGAGCGAAGCGGGTAGGTAATCAAGTTGCACAAGGTGCTCAGCAGGTCGGAAACGCTGTGAATAGAGCG
>Ga0131853_10022889_pt1 | contig 11291 bp, 7 predicted proteins | sample TergutLab28metaG_FD_92764 | JGI IMG/M metagenome (GOLD analysis project Ga0131853, IMG submission 92764) | Labiotermes labralis P1 segment gut microbial communities from Petit-Saut dam, French Guiana - Lab288 P1 (version 2) (version 2) | ecosystem: Host-associated > Arthropoda: Insects >...
ATTATACCGGGCCGCGAGAGGTTCTCCTGGAATTTGTTATTTTAGGTTTCTAAGCAATTTTCGTGAATAAATGTTTTATAGTGGAAATATTCTGAGGAGAGAAATATTCGTGAATGTGTCGAAAACTCAGACCCAGATGTTGGCCTGAGGAAACTACAATATGCTACAAGATTTCATTAGTCCAGTGATTGATAACTAATTTAAATGTAATTTTATATTTGTCAGCATGCTACACCGTATACGTAAGTGTACTAATACTCTTTATGATTATGCCATAATTAATTATTAATACTTATGTTAGTTTAATGTATGAACTTAAAAAATAGAAATGTATTTAGGAGTAAATTTGTTGGGACCGGGCCCTCGTCTTATGGAAAAAGAATTTACCGGGCCGAGGTCTCACAAATGTTGAGAAACACTGGTCTAGTTTGTTTATTTTGGATAATTCTAATTATTGTGTGTAATACTGTTGTGATGATTATTAATGTTATTATTAGTGCATGATCATGAAAGAAGATTAATTGTTCTATGACGGGTGATGCTCTGTCTTGTAGCCTTAGGTTTAACCGTGTTGTCATTGTTTCTAATGAAATTACTAAAACTTTATTTGTGGAGCTTAAAGCCAATGCACTTATCTGCCACGTTAGAATTATATTAGTTAGTTATTGAAATAGTTGGCAGTTTTGAGTATCTGTGTTCTGCTGGTGGGAAGTATCGTAATCATTCTGCCGAGTTTCTTGTGTGTGTAGGAAATAAGATTAGTGGGTTTGGTGTGATTCTTTCTTCTATGACGAATAGGAATATTATTACATAATAATAATATTTATTAACTGCAATTGGGTTGTCACCCGGTGGCAGTGGTTATTTTACACGTTTACCAAATATGAAATTGGTTACTAATAAATTTAACTCAGGAAGGCTACATGATAAGCATGTAGTGGCAACTTGGAATCTTTGGAACCATCTCAGCGTTTGCGCTTACAAATGAAATTGTTGAGCTTATTGATGAAATAATATTTCATGTGGTGTAAGCGTCTGTGTAGTCTTGAGTATCGTCATGGTCTACTCAGTCTACTGAGTTACCATGTTTACCTTGTTTACTAGCAAAGGTAAAGCAATTCCTGTACAGGCTTATTACAGGCCCTTTGCGTTCCAGGAGGTTGAGGCTCCCAGATTTCGAGACCATCGGCACATGAAGGTGGTAAGTTTGTCAGCTTTATTCACCGGCCTTTTTTACACCTCAGGAGATACCACTTGTAGTCATTTCTGTTAGAGGCTGGGTCGACGCCAAGGCCTTCAAGCCCACGACCTTACGCCTTGTAGCACAGTGCCTCAACCAAATGCGCCACCACGCGGCCCCCTCCTATTGTTTACTGAGGTTACCAATATTCCTGTAGTCACTGCAGTTAACCCTTGTTACCACGGCTTCCTCGTTTGTCACGGTTACCCGTGTTCCTTAGCAGTTGTGGCTAAGGTAGCGCGACAGGCGTCTCCCTGTCACTGTACATGTCCTATCTTATACAGTAATATAAACAGCCAACTAGATGCAACAGTGTTAATTTTATTAATAATTTCATTCAGCTCAACTTATTTCAGGCGATAATTCCGTCCATCTTCAGGAGCACTGAACTGTGTTTACAGCTTGTGGTATAAAGTACCAACGATGCTGCCAGCTGATCCTGGTCACCAGAAGGCAGCATCGTCGGTGCTTTATTCCACAAGCTGTAAACACAGTCTAGTGCTCCTGAAGATGGACGAAATTATCTCCCGAAACATGTTGAGCTGATTGTAATTATTAATAAAATTAATATTGTTGCATCTAGTTGGCTGTTTACATTATTGCATCAGTGATGCACTGTCACACAGACATCGAATTTCCGATCTTGTTTGAAGGAAGTAGTTGACGCCACTGGACCATGTTACGTCGAATGTCCTCCCGTTTGCTGAGTTACAGACGGACTGCAGTATAATATTCTCTTCATGTTCTTCTGTCTGGCGTGAATGCACACTCTTCGAAGATTGTTTTTGCATGGTGTATCTCGTAGCACTGAAGCGAGAGCAAGTTTAATATTCCCACAGGGTGGCAGTATGTGCACAGTCGACCCGTTTATGAAAACAATGAAAAAAAGTGGTAGACTCCAGTTCAAATATGATGGCACACGGTGATGCAGGGAGGGGAAGTGAAGGGGCAACTGGCGAATGGAGTGGGTAGCCACTACTCTTCACACTACCTCGGAACATGGTGTATCCAGCATTACTACCGCTGATGCCCACACCTCGGCTGCCAGTAGTCGCCTGAACTGACGCCCCTGCCGATTTAAATGGACTCGTCCCTTTCGCCGAAAGACGAAATCTGGTTTCTGCGCGTGTGCCATCACATTTAAAATGCAGTCTACCACAGTATATCTGACGCTATAGACGAGGTGTCGCAGAAACCGATGTCGTTATAAACGGGTTCAACTCTATCTATACGGACTGCTCAATCGGTTCAGTGACTAGGCAACGGGCTAGACGACTGAGGAATCTGTGTTAGATCCCCGACGAGGACAATACATTTGTCTCTTGTCCCAAGCTCCTGCCTGTGGGCTGTGACGTCGTACTGCCAAATGCGTACCGGGGAGGGGATCAAAACGTCGGAACCTGAAGTTGACCACTTCTCGGCGCTAGTTCCGATGTAGGAATATGCCTGTGCCTGTTCCTGAACCTCGATTCCACCCAATTTTTTTTTGTGTGCCGTGGAGCTTAATTAAGCACACTTAGCAGGCCGGTGGTGCGCTTTCAGACCTGACAAGTACAGGTCTGCATATGACCCAAGTCCTTTACATTTTCTTGATCAGTTTGTTAACTGATTGTCATGTAGCAGCTGCCCTTTGTCGTGTGGTTTTGATCACATGAGCAGTGGCGATAAACATTAACCGAGACTTGCTGTCATTGGCTCATCTCGTAGTTTCTGGCCGCGGTGAAATTTTCGGACGGCAGACTGGAAGCGACAGCGGATTGGGTGACGAAACGCAACAATTGCCACACCCATGTCAGCTCAAGTACAGAGTAGGGCCGTCCGCCAGCTCTGCTAAGTCCTTACCCTAACCTGTAGAGATCCTATTTCGTGTTCGGGATGTCCCGATTTGAAGCCGTACGGTACGAAGCATGCGCTGCTCTAATTCAAACTCTGACATTCTCGCGGCGGCACACCAAAACACACCCAGACAATAATAGATGCCACTCAGAAAGATACTTCCATAGATAAACAACACAGCTGTGAAACGCTGATATGTCAACGTCATCAAACCATACTAAGGCTTTTGTCCAGTGCTGCCACTGCAAGCACACGGTGGCGAGTTCGCGAACTTAATTGTCCGACCATGTATGCATCTTCCCTTCTGCTTCGGCGAATGTGTAAAGTTGGTTATTGGGCACGGTCTCCATTTCGCGCTTCACAGCTCTTACAGAGCGTCGTACAATTCAGGACAAAGAATTTCATTATAAAGTTTAGTGACAAGTGCACGGGCTGGACGATTCGGGTTTCGATTCTCGGTGGGCGCAAGAGATTTTCTTTTCTCAAAATCATGCAAACCATTTCTGGGGCCGGGAGTTCTTTCTCTGCGGGTAAAGCTACCGTCGCCTGAAAATGAAACTGGTGGTTTGCTAGTGCTGGCACTGTGAGCCTCCATAGCATTCTCAGGGGCAGCTTATGTTCTGTGTACGTTGTTATATAGTCATCAGACTGTAGCAGCATCCCTACTCAATGAAATGGTGTGGGGTTGGAACTTGCCTTTGATGATGAAATGGCTTTTTCGACTGTTACTGGAAGAATCCCCGATTCTCTCCTTCTCACCGCTGTGTACAGTAACAAGATTTCTCCTGGGCACAATACGACCGGAAACTGTCACGACAACTTACAAGTTCCGTCTTCAGATTTATGGATCGAGCGTCCTCTGGAGTGTTGCTTTTGGCCCGCCTGACCATCTGTGTACGACCTTCCTGCTGACAGTCTGCCTGCTACAATTTATTGCAAGTTTCATTTATTCTGTGCATTATAACAGAAGGGATATGTAGAGATCCGGACTACCGTCCTTCGAATTAGGCCAGTACTGCGATCTCGAACGTCCTTTCCTGTTTCCATCCATCCATATATGGCGCCACAGCCCCTCAGACGTCTCCATTCATCCCTGTTTTCAGCTCTTCTTCTCCCTTTTCTGTTTCGTACCCATGAATTACTGAGACATTATATCCTGTACAGGAGTTTGTCTCTGTCATATTCTGGTTTCTTCTGCTTCCTCATTGTAGGTGTAGAGGATTATTGTTGTACACTCTGTTCACACTCTGTGACACATACCCACACACACGCACGCACACACACACACACACAGACACACGGTAGGACTTCTCTGGATGAGAGATCGGTCCGTCGCAGGTACTTGTACCTGACAACACGCAAAATTCTCAAGAGACAGACATCCATGCTGCCGGTGGGATTCGAACCCACAATCCCAGCAGCGAACGGCGCAGCCCTACAACTTAGACCGCTGGATCGGCTGTATAGGAGTTGCGGCTACTAACTAACGAGCCTGCGCGCGCAGCCCCTGACCTTGATTGTTGATCACCAAACTAAACAAAAATGTAGTTGACCTGCACTGCTGCGGTAGGGTCTCTTAACAGTCGCGAAGGCGATATGGGAAAAACATATCGCTCATTTGCGACAAGAGTGTCACAACTCAAAATTTGGCATTTTTGAGTTATTGGTATAGAAAGAAACGTTTGCAGGCGCACTTTTAACAGGTATAGTGTCATAACGCAGTTTGCAGTTGTGTCGTCGTTGCACTCATAGAAAATTATAGCACTTCAAAACCTTTAAAAGTCTCTCCTGAAAAATCACAGATTTTTGAGTTGTGACAGTGTTGTGGCAAATGTGCGATATATTGAATCATACTGTATGCAGTTCTGCAACGGCGCTTAATTCTGATAGTAACTGATATTTCGAGCACTAAGGTAGAACGTTTTGAATGAATCTACTGGAGTTCTATCCCCGTTAAAAGAACTGACATTTAATTTTTTACCGGAGAATTGGAGCAGTTTGAATGTTTGTTTTATTTATTTCGTGTTTGGCCACTGACCACTGTTGTCGCAAATGGGCGGTATAGATGCTGTTAACAACACCAGTTTCTATCGCTTTATGACGCAGTGTTTTATTCGTTCATAACAAGTTCCGATATCAAATTTATGTACAGCTGTGACCACAAAGAACGCCACACACACACAATAACTGTATCCTTTCGTACGCAAAAAAAAAAATTCATTTCATCCAAATGTATTTTTAACTGGTGCGTTGATTACTGGTAACAAACAAACGACGATAGTCTTTTTTCCAGCGCCAACTAATGCCAAGATCAACAACAAACTCTACAGTCAGTATCTGTAGTTAGTGCCGAAATTTTCGCTTGATTCCTGCCAGAACGCGCTCCGTTACGTTGATGAAGTATCGAGTCATCATTTTATAAAAGTTTGTTTTTTAATTTGCCGCCCCTGTACTTGGTAAGAAACATTCAGATGCACATAAACTTTACATTTCCTGATTAATACGTTAATCGAAATCTTCAGTTTGTTATATGAGGCCTACGGAGAAGACGGCAGAATTACGTACGACACTCTCACTAAATGACTTTAGAGGTTGCTTCGAGGCCAACAAGGCTCGTATGGAGCGGTGTTTAGCTTCCTGTGGAAATTTCTGTGAAGGAAGGGGTTAGCATGCACATAATATCGTTTAAGTACCGCACTTTTTTGAAACGTGTCTGATCGTTTAAGTGGCACTTAGTAGTCGGAGCTACCGACAGCATGGGGACCGCGGTAGCACAGTGGTTAAGGTGCTGTGCTACAAATCGGAAGGTCGGTGGTTCGATCCCAGATGCTGTCAGTGTATTTTTCATTGAGATAAAATCCTTCCGATCGCACTATGGACCTGGGGTCGACTCAGCCTCTAACAGAAATGAGTACTAGGAGCATTTCCTGGGGGTAAAGGCGGCCGGTGCGTAAGGCTGACAACCTTACCACCATCCTGTGCCGTTGTCACGAAATCTGGGAACCTTAACTTCGTGGAACCCTCTGGGCCCCTCCGGGCCTGTAATGGGACTGCTTTACCTTTACCGGCAGCATTGTTAAACTAATTACAAATAAACAATTAGATTAGAAACTATGGAGGGCGGATATCATGGAATATCATACCGTCGGCTTCCATGCCAACGCTAGAATCGAAGGCATTTTGGTCACGATGCAGGGGTTGTAGTCACAACAGCGTGAATTTTGACTGAGGCGCTGATCAACAGCTTTTCGTGGTTGGACAGACGGACGTCTGAGAGAACGTTGATGTAGGCTACACCCGCCGTGTTTTTCGATTCAGCGCATAAGAACACTCGTGTTTTGCTTGGAACTGAACATCTCTTGAAGCTGATATGGCGTTGTTAAATAACAGAGGAACGAAGGTCGTCTGTTATAGCGTAAAATAAAGACAGAGGACGAATAAATGAAGGGAAATTTGACAGTGACGGATAGCATTAGAGAGCAACACAGGTCAGGAAATGACCGCTCAGTTTAACTGTTCTGGCAAGTTGATTTCTTTCTGTTCGCATCGAAAACCATAAGGCTTCAGGTGGAAGTAGCAGGTCGACATGTGCTTGTTCATTTTTGTACAGCTGTTCTTCGAAAAAATTTTCTCGTGCCGATAAATATTTACTGAATCACGTTCGAGGTGCTCGCCGACAACACGTGCGTGTCTTCATGTAACGTGTCTGAAATCTACCGGAGTTGGCGCTTGTGGGTAGACGTACTAAAACAGCGTATGTGAAATTTTATGAGAGTTTATTTTCGAGTCGTTGCATAAAAAAAAGATACAGAAAGATAGACGTGGCGAAGCCAAAAGGTGCATTTTGAAAGTATTCGTCGCTAACTGTAGAGGGGTGGAGCAGAGAGAATGAAAAACTAAGGAAGAAATGCAATAAAAATAAAAATTGAGAGGGCGAGATAGAAGTCTGGATGAACAGAAAGTTGGGCATCGACGGAGTGGGAGAAAAGGCATGTGGAAATAAAGAAATAAGTAGGTAGATATGGAGGTAATTGGGTGAGTAAATAATACTGTATGAAGAATGAGCCTGCCACGTTGACATTTATGTTGGGTGGGAGATGACGAAAACAATTGAAAAGAAAAAAAAACATTCGGTTACTAAAATGACAGTAAGCAATACGACAAAGAAAATGCAGCAGGTCATGTTGCTAGAGCCTGTTTCACAATCTTGTGCCCACGTGGCTTTTTGAAGCACATGGCTCCACCACGAAAACATACAGTTCTGTCTTTTAAACCCATATAGTGAAAAGAATGCCGGGCCGCGGTTTCGGCAAAGGTTGAGAAACGCTGGTCTAAGACACCTGTTGTCCTGATCCAGGCTCATCCCACACCATTCCCAATTCGTCGTTCATGAATCATAACATTGGAGGCCACGCAGGTTAGGGCTGCTGACAGACTCCCATAAACCATGACTAAATACCCAGCGTTAGAATATTTTACGTAGGTGATTGTTTATCGGAAAGTCTCGTCACTGCGTGGACAGTTGGTTCTGGAATGTGGGGGTCTACGTAATGTTGGCCATCTGGAACTACAGTAATGTTACGGGGCTCCCATAGTTCGATACGGGGCACAAAGGGCCCGTCTGTTAAGGCCTAGGTGCATCGGGGCTGAGAGGCCCCGAACCCAAACGCTAATCTGTCTGTCTTACGTAATGTTACATATTTTGGCGGGTAGAGCGTCCCTGAAGCAGCTTTTTTCCAACGAATTGACTCGGTTTTCCCCCGCTACTCACCATTCTGCCATTGCTCCATACTCTTCTATATAACCAGACAGCACCTTATCACACTCGCAAACTGCAAGCTGGGGGCTTCATTGCTGACCCGTAGTTACGGAACAAGGAAGTTGGTCGTAATTATCTTTACCAACAAAAGCAAGACAGACGATATACAGTAAGTACCGCGTTACATTGTGGCCCGTCTGCTTGACCATTGTTGCCATCAAAACGCTTCAATACGTTCGCTTTGTGTTCTTGAGGTGGATGTCGCTGTCGGCGACATAAAAGTGTACATTGTTGCCATGAGAATAAAAAAGTGGATTCGCTTTGCACTGTTGTAGAGCTGCAAAATTAATCTTACTGTTTTTGCAAGAATAAGTACGTATGAAACATTGTATGTGTGTGTATGTGTGTGTTTTTTGGCCTTAGTTATCCTACATACAAATCGCACCCCCCCCCCTTCCCCCCCGCGTTATTGTGTTGTCATCTGTGGCCTGTCCGACTCTGCCATATTTTCCCACATTATCTTACAAAGGACTCCATTTTCGGGGAACAAAATCAATCAGTTCCAATACAGGTCCGAGTTGCCCAGAGGGTTCCAGGAAGTTACGATTCCCAGATTACGTGACATTGGCCCGGAATGGTGGTAAGGTTGTCAGCCTTACGCACCGGCCGCCTTTACCCCCAGGAAATACTCCTGGTACTCATTTCTCTTAGAGGCTGAGTCGACCCCAGGGCCGTAGTGCGATCGGAAGGATTTTGTCAATGAATTCCAGTGACACCATCTGGATTCGAACCAGCGACCTTCCGATTTGTAGCGCAGCACCTCAACCGCTGTGCTACCGCGGTCCCCGGGAAACAAAATGTATGTAAAAAATGTCTGTTTCAACAACTGCAGTGTGTTTAGCCGCAATAATACACAAACATGTGGTAGTCCTCCTACATGTTCCGGCCATGTGCGAGCATGTTGGTGTATTACTGTAGCTATTTATAGTGTAGTTGTTGGAATAGCATATACCGGCGTGCTGATAAGTCCTTAGCCCGACCAGGAAGGAAACAAGCTCGGAAGCATGTCAGGGACGCGCACGATTTCAACAAAATCGAGACGGAAGCTGTCATCAAGTTTCTTTTCCTGCAGGGCTAGGCACCGAAGGAAATTCACGTCATTGTGACGGAAACATTAGCTTGTTTCCTTCCTGGTCCGGCTAAGGACTTATCAGCACCCCTGTATACTGTAACCTGTCATTCTACAGGGAACTTCAATAATTTAAAATGTATTTTGATTTTCTCTACAATTTTTGTCTGAAACATACATCATTTTAGGAAGAATTCATGGAGATACCAAAAATATACATCGGTCTTCATGTAAAGTATTCGTTATTCTTGTCAGATTTTAATGAAGCTTGAATTTTCTTGACAGTTTTTCGAAAAATTCTCAGATATTAAATTTAATGAAAATCCGTTCTGTTGGAGCCGTGTCGTTGCGTGTGGACGGGCGGACAGACGTGGCGAAGTTAATAGTTGCTGTTTGCAGTTTTTCGAACGCGCCTAATAACGTGCCTAAGATAACTGTGAACGGACTTGAACCATCCGCACCTCCAGCAGAGCAGAGCAGTGCAGACATTCACACTGTTCATACCTCGACCCGGATGTGCAGAGGGCGTGCGAGAAGATAAGATAGACCCCGCACATCTGCAGCAACAATAACCTTCAATATATTCATGCTGTTGTGACGTTGATTGGAGCGGTTGACAAGGCTGGTTGGCCTCAAAGACGGGGGCGTTCTTATTATGGCCGCGAAATGTCGTCCCGTTCTTTTATTTGTAGCGATCTGAACGCGTATAGAGCGAAGCTATCAGCATACAGCGCGCGCTTCACACCGAACTCGTACCGAACGTTTTCCCACAACTGGGCATGTTTATCTAATTAATTCGTGGTTGATTTAACGACGTTGTAACAGTTTTATCGGCTGAAATGTTTAGTGAATATTGAAGTAGAAATGGTACAGAGAGATAGCAGCAGGAAATAGGGCATACCATGTTTCACAAAAAAATATTTTCAACAAAATTAATATCCCCAAACGTCAAACTACAACTTTATAACACGTTAATTCGCCCAACAGTAACTGACGCCTCCGAAACGTGGGTGCTTAAGGAAAATATGACAAATAAACTGATGATTTTTGAAAGAAAGATCATGAGGAAAATATTTGGTCGTACAAGAACAGATGATGGCTGCTGGAGGATTAAAACTAATCAAGAAATAAATGATATATTAAAAGGACAAAATAGAATTGGGTTTATTGAAAAACAAAGATTAAACTGGTTAGGCCGCGTTGAACGCATGGCTGAGGATAATATTGTGCAGAAGATTAAGAGATGGAAACCCATGGCTAAAAGACCAATTGGAAGACCTAAAACACGTTGGGAAGATGACGTTTTGGAAGATATAAGGAGCATAAACACAAGCAATTGGAAGAAAGTAGCACAGAATAGAGATAGCTGGAAGAAAGTGGTTGAGCAAGCCAGAACCTTTTATAGGTTGTAGCGCTTTATAAGAAGAAGAAGGAGGAGGAGGAGAAGACGAAGAAGAAGAAGAAGAAGAAGGGTACGGAAATAATCGGTTGTGGCCTGGTTTGCAGTACTGTAAGGATATTTTGCCTAAGACAGTGAGGAAGAACAAGACGAACCTCAGTGTGGCCGGTGTCCGGGCTTCAAATAGTTGTGTTGTCATTTTTTTGTGTGATGTAGACATTTGTAAAAATCTAAAAGAAAGTGCGTGAATCAAAAGTTATGCCTGTTTAGGCATAAAGGCGTATAGGGGGAGCAGAGTTATAGCTTCACTCATTCTTAACCTCGGCCTTACATGGAGGTGAATGGTTAAGTTCACGACCCAGCCACTTTACACCCGGAAAGGAAATCCGTCGCCCATTGAACACGAGGCTGGTTGGGCCCCAGAGCCGGTAACGACGTCATGAAGAAGAGGAAAGATCACCTGCCTTCTGCCAGGATTCGAATCCGCTACGGTCCAGCCCCAAAGCGTAGTCACTGTACTGACTGCACTACTGCGGTCTTTTGAAAAGTTGGACAGCTTGTTAAAGACGTCGCAGTTTCACAGCGGTGAAGATTTGTTTCGTAGTCTTCCGGTGTAGTCTGTGGGGCGCTTACCGACGTTTCGGAAGAAATGTTCATTTCATGGCCCTTAAACTACGTGGTGCTAGTGTTGGCCCCTCCTCATAATTTCGCCCTCCCACCGTATTGTTATTACCATTTGTAAGAAGTGAAAAATCAAGAGACTGGACTGTCAGGCAGTGTCATAATGTTGGTATTAGGTTTCGTGAAAATCGGTCATCTGCTAGAAATTTGATTTTTTTTGTGGGGGGGGGGGGAGGGACATGAAAACCGTATTTTTTTTTTTTCGCAAAAGAAAGTGGGCCAGAAATGGCTCGGTGGCTTTAGAGTA
>Ga0131853_10022891_pt1 | contig 11290 bp, 5 predicted proteins | sample TergutLab28metaG_FD_92764 | JGI IMG/M metagenome (GOLD analysis project Ga0131853, IMG submission 92764) | Labiotermes labralis P1 segment gut microbial communities from Petit-Saut dam, French Guiana - Lab288 P1 (version 2) (version 2) | ecosystem: Host-associated > Arthropoda: Insects >...
GCGAATGATATGTTGCTCTTGCGATGTTTGTACAAGGCAAAGCGATGGAAATACATTGAAAAACAAGACTATACAACATTATACCAAGTCGCGTGAGAACGCCCCAAAAGGGAAAACGCTCCCCTTTGTGGTTAGCCTTTTTCACCACAAAGGACACAAAGGATACACGAAGATCACAAAGGGGTGATTTGTGGTATAAAACTTTCGGGCGAAAGCCTAATTGAACAATCCGCTTGACCTTCGGACTTTGTGTGAGAAGATGCCCCATAGATGGCAATAATATTGCTTGGTCTGTAAAGCCCTTCTCCGAGAACTGGCACCGTTTCTCCGTTTCTCACCTCCCCGCCTGCCCCTCTTGTACAAACAAAACAACCGTGTAGAATACCGCCTGATATATGACAATATCCTGTATCGGACAACATCTAGCAGAAAGGGAACACCCATGATCGAAAAACTCATTCACGTCGGCGGATTTTTAGGAAGCGGCAAGACAACACTGTTGGCGGAAGCCTCAAAACGGCTCACGGCACAGGGCAAAGCGGTCGGTCTCGTTACCAACGACCAAGCCCCCGAACTGGTCGATACCCGGTTACTCACCGGGGTCGGAAAGAGTGTCGCCGAAGTTGCCGGAAGTTGCTTCTGTTGTAACTTCAACGGATTCGTCGATGCCATCAAAACTCTCGAAGGACAAGGGGCAACCATCGTCATTGCCGAACCCGTCGGAAGTTGCACCGACCTCTCCGCAACGATCCTGAACCCCCTCAAAAAGTTCCAGCCGGACTGGTCGCTCGCCCCGCTCTCTGTTCTCATTGACCCGAAGCGGCTGCTGGAAGTCATCGGCGATGCGCAGAGTAGCGTTGATCCCGACGCAATCTACATCATGGAACTCCAACTTGCGGAAGCCGACCGAATCCTTGTCAGCAAGTCTGATCTCCTTTCCGATGCAGAAAAGCAAAATGCCAAGGCACTGCTAGAAAAGAAATATCCGGGCAAAAAAATCGGCTTCATTTCCTCGAAGACCGGCGAAGGGTTCGACGCTTGGCTCTCGGAAATCATGAGTGCGTCCGATGCCGGTACGACCATCGTTTCGGTGGACTATGACCGATATGCTCACGGCGAAGCGGTGCTCGGTTGGCTCAATGCAACGGCAAGCATTACACCGTGTCCCTGTACCGATGGCAAAAAACTGCTCACCGATCTGCTGACGGCGTTCCATGACGAAATCAGGAAATCGAATTGGGAAGTCGGACACGTCAAGATGTCGCTCAACGTAGATGGCAAGGAATGGGTCGGCAACCTGACAGCACTGAATGGGAGCGTGGACGTTCGGGACACCGAACCGAAGTCGGGTGGTGCGATGATGACGATCAATGCTCGTGTGCAAACTTCGCCGGAAGCGTTGGAAGCGCTCGTTCGTGAAGTGTGCGCAAAGCACAATGTTACCATTGACACGCTGCGTTGCCTGATGCCGGGCTATCCCACGCCTACTCATCGGTTTTCGTAACGGAGAAAAAATAAAAGCCGGGAGCGCGGCAACGTGGAGCGACCGGATTGTTGCCGATAAAATCATCTGTTTTCTTGACGCTTCGCAAATTCCAATACCAACGTGAGAGAGCAAAAAAACAGAGTCGCAATCATAAGATTGTGTTCGCGTCCCAACGGGACGCGATGTCTATAACCGTCGGTGTTAACCGGCGGATACAGACACCCCTGTAACACAATGGCCCCAAAGGGGCAAGAGAACCCTTCGAGGTATCATTGTCTTGCCCTTGCAGGGCGGCTGGCTAATTTGGTGGGACATTCCGTAACCCAAGGCGTTACCCTGGGCTAATCACAATCACGGTGCTCCTTCAGGCACTTGCGGATCCAAGGGCGTGCCTCTAATCAGTGCTTCGACGGTGCGTTTCCAGTCTTCAAATTGTGGATACGTCTCCGGCAGCACCGGGAAGAGGGCTATCTGTCTCGCAAATGTGATTCCAAAAAACTGTTCGCCAGCAATGTCGGCAATGGTGTCGATGTTGAATTCCAACGACTCCGGTTTTGTCCATTCCACCGCATACTCCGGCGACACAATGATAAACATCAATGTTGTGTGCGGCAATTCCAAGTCTTCGAGTTTCAAATCCCTATTGGAAAGGGGTGTGCCGGGAGAATCGAAGAACCGAACGACCGTTTTCGGCAAAGGAACTTCCGGCACAATCGGATGGAAGATCATCGGCATCGTGTCCATCAATTCCAGATTCGTTTCGCTGTCCCAGGGTTCGTCCAAGTTAAATTCGTTGTAAAAATCTTCCAGTCCCATCATCGGGAGCAAGGCGACTCGCCAGCTCAACAATGGGTTGCCCTCCGCATCCAAAATGTCTGCCGGAAACCTTCCATGTTGCATATAGTATGCCGCACTGAGTTCCGAAAGCATCCGCAACTGATCGATTCGCTCGCTTTCCAACATTTCTTGCTCTATCGCGGCTTGATAGTTGCTGATCCATTCATTGACGGTCGGAATCAATGTTTCAAAATTATTGAGAGCGGCATTGATCCGTGTTCCATTCACTTCGACGGTCATTGCATTCAACAGAGAAACGGCGAAAGTCGATGGGATCGGCAGCATTTGCCTTTCGTCTTCACTCATTATCAACATCGTCGTTTGAGCGTGAATGATCACGCCGCGAATTTCACGCCCGATGGTCTCTGCGCCCTGCTCGTCTCTGCCTTCCACATAGACCGAAATGATCGGCTGCCCCACCGCTGCCGAAGTATTCAGCGAGATCGTCAGTGCCCGAAGGTGCTGCTTGATCGGCTCTACAAAACTGACGGGAATGTACCCTATCTCGCTCAGCGGAGCCAGCAAATTTTCCAGCATGTCTGCACTGATGTTGGGTCCTTCGAGCGATGTGAGAATGGTTAAATCATTGACATCAACCGGTGTGCGTTTGATCCGGTTAAGGACAGCATTGTCTGGGACTGCATCGGAAAAGACCGCCCTGATGTCGTCTTCGAGTCCCTCGACAATGACGGCGGTACGCTCGTCTATCATCCCGAAGGCTAATCGCTGCGGAATGCCTATGTTCGGCGGGGTCAAATCGTAGTATGCGTTTCTCCCTTCGGTTTGTCTCAACAACGAATCGAGAAAAGCAGGTTCAGGGTTGAAGCCCAGCAATGATGCCGCAAGAAGCGACCTGTCCACAGCCGTGTTAAAAGTGAGGACTGTTGCCCGGCGTTGGATGGGGAAGGGGCTCATCTGCGGCATTGCCGTCGGGTTTTGCGGATTTGGAACATTGACCAAAATCGTCGCGGGAATACCGGTTGATTGAACGAATCGCTCAATGCTGTTCGGATCAATATCATATTGCAACATCCTCGCAATCGTGCTGGCAATGAACCATTCGCCACCGGCACTGACCGGCGCATCCAAAAATTGTTTCGGTTTTCCGACAACAACGAAAAACGGGTCTGGCAGAAGCCGGTGGATCGGAATATCATTTTCGGGACCCAGTGCCGCAAGGATTTCGGCGGTCGGCATCGGCACGCCGAGCGCTTGACCCACAACACCAGATTCAACAGCCGTCCCATCGGGCTGCTCCCTATTTTGGCAACCGGCGAGAACAACCACAACGAGCAGGAGAGCAAAAAAACGTCGCATAAAATACGCACTAGGTGAAGGGACAATATACCCCCCATTCTCGCAGAATCTAGTGGTAATTGCAAGAACCCCCTCAACGATTATTGTCGCCGAGTCGCCGGAGCAATATCTGCCCTTTCCCAGCGCGTTCATAATTTTCGCGGGTATTGCCGCCCAATGCAAATGATCCGGAACTCGAGGACCTGCGCCCAGCAGACAGCAGCAAATTTTTTTTCTGCCGTCTGCTGTCTTATCTCACTTACAAGAAAAACGGTGCTCTTGTCGGTTCCGGTCTCACATTGGTATCGGGGATTTCTCTGACCCAAATGTTGCGAAATCTGACGATGTTATTGTTGTGCTGTGCAGAGCCGTGAGCCTGTAATGTAATGGGCAACATCGGTTCGTGGGCTTCGTATCTGGGGGGCTGATGAAAAAATGTCGATCCTAAAAGTTGATGACGGTTGACCACGAGAACGCCGTTGTGGAAAACAGTGATGTAACCGGGGCGAATCACATAGACACGATCCTCTTCGATTCTCAATTCTGGACGGTTGAATATGATGTTAAATCTTTGCCATTCTCCCGGCGGACGGCTGGCATTCACAATCGGCGGGGTTTGTTTGTAGATGGAGGCACATTGCCCATCGTAGTACGTTGTATGGTTGTAACCATCCAGAATTTGGACTTCGTAAGGTCCGAAGAAAACCCCGCTGTTGCCGCGTGCCTGATTTCTGCCGGTCACATCGGCAGGTATCTTAAATTCAAGGTGAAGTTGGACGCTACCGAACCGGCGGTTGGTGGTAATGTTTCCTCTTTCCGGCACAGTAACAAGTTCGCCGTTTTCGATTACCCACTCTCTGTTCCATTCGGACATGTCGGTTCCGTCAAACAGAATGATGGCATCGGATGGCGGGTCGCCCGGATTCGCACCGGGGGTAACGACTGGCGGTGTTTGCCAAGGAATTCCGCTGCGCCAGTCATACTGTGCGGTTGCGATGGCGGCGGTAAAGGTAAAAACGACGAACAACGTGAAAGTGCTTGCTTTACGAAACATAACGTGATCCTTTCTTTTAGGTTGATGGAATTATACGCTGGCACCCAGTATAACAAAAAAGGCTCTACCCCGCAATCCCCGCAACCGACCGCCCGGCGGTCGGCACTCTATCTGTTTTGAAACATGCTGGTTGCCTGTTGCACATTCCATTACGTCTTCTTCCTATTCTTCCCATCATCTTTATCGCTTGGAACACGCCCGAACAATTGTGCAAGATCGGAAAAACTTCGCATCGGTTCTTTCCCCTTCTTCATTTCTTCCGTGAGCGGTTTCATTTCCTTCTTGATCGGAGCGGTTACAAATGTTTTGGGAGTACGGTCAAATGCCTTGAAATCTCCTCGCCGTTCGAACCGTTTGCCGTCTCGTGAATCACCTCGTGAATCTCTGGGGGGGCGGTCGCCCCTAGGCTTGTTCGAGAATTCCCGGCGTTCTCCTTCCTGACGTGGTGGACGAGGAGCACGTTCCCTCGGTGGGCGTTCATGTTCTTTTTTGTCGGCGGACCTCGGCGGCAATTTTTCTGTGCCGGGGGATAACAATGTCAGCGAAACACGCTTCTTGGCAATATCCGCCTCCACAACCCAGAGACGAACCGTGTTGCCCGGAAAGACCTTTTCATGAGCGTCTTGAATGTATCCTGCTGCCATCTGGCTGACGTGAATGAAGCCGGACTCCGGCAAGCCGATGTCCACGAATGCTCCAAAATCGGTTACGTTCAAGATCGTGCCGATCAATTCCGTTCCTGGTGTGAGATTTTCGAGTTTCAGCGTCGCTCTTCGGAACATCAGTGGCAGTGGCGATTCTTTCGGTTCGCGTCCCAATTTTGAGAATGTCGCCAAAATATCACGGACTGTATCAAGACCGGCATTGAGTTCCGACGACAACTTGACGGTCAATTCACCGAATTTTTCGGCAGCAATTTTCTCGGCAATCGCCTTTATGGTTTCGCGGTTTCGGAGATCATTTACCGAAAAACCGAGTTTTTCGAGGACACTTGCCGCCAATTCGTAATTTTCAGGATGGATGTTCGTTGAGTCCAGCGGGTTTTCACCGCCAGCAATTCGCAAAAATCCCGCCGCGTAGGTGTAAACCGTCTCGTTGATGCCGGGAACCTTTTTCAAGTCCTCTCTGGTGCGGAATTGACCATGCTCACGCCGATATTCGCAAATCCGGCGTGCCGTCATTTGGTTCAAACCGGCAATGTGGGTGAGTATCGCAGGAGTCGCTCGGTTGACATCCACACCGACGATATTGACACAGGACTCCACAATTTCGGCAAGCATCTGTTTGACGTATTTTCCTCGGCTGTCTTGAAGGAACATTGACAGTCCGAGGCTTGTCGGCTCGACCTTAGCCAACTCGCAGAGCGGGTTTTGCAGGCGGCGACCAATGGAAATGGCAGCGCGGACAAATGGGTCTTCTCCGGGGAGTTCCTCTCTAGCGATTTGGCTCGTCGAATAGGCAATCGAGCCGGCTTTGTTGACCATCGCATAGACCAGATCGGAGCCCGCACGGTGTTCTTTGGGACTGTGTTCTTTAGAAAAGCGCGTTTCAATCATGCCGGCGACCAATTCTTCGACCGGACGACTTCCACCGCCGCTGCCGATAGCAATGATGGTGATGCCGAATCGGTGAATCATCTCGGCAAGTGCCAGTTCTGCACTCGCTCGGCGTTCCTTACTTTGGGCAATAAAGATGGTTTCGTGCCCCAAGAGGTTGCCAAACTCATCAAGGGCGACCGCCTTGCAACCGTGTTTATGGCTGGGATCGAGTGCCAACACCCGCTTTTGGTGGAGCGGACGTTGCAACAAGAGGTTTCGCAGGTTTTGTCCGAAAATTTTGACCACGTTCTTTTCGGCGTACTCGGTCATGTCATTTCGGACTTCCCGATACAACGTCGGCAGTATTCCCCGATGGAGGGCATCCTGCAAACAGCCCGTGAGGAAGTCGGCGTACGGATGATCTTTCGGCACAAAGAGTTCCTTCATCGTCTCGAAGGTTTTTGCTTCGTCGATTTTGACAGCGACATGAAGGATTTTATGCCGCTCACCTCGGTTCAATGCCAGAATATGATGTGCGGGCACGCCGCGAAGTTTTATGGAGAAGTTGAAATAACTGGCGAACTGCCGCCCAAAATGCTCCCGTTGCCGCTGCTTGATCTCCTCCTGTTTTTTCTTCGCCTCGGCTTTCTTTTTCTTTTTGAGAGTGTTCTGCGACACCACTTTCGGCAACCCCTTTTCGGCTTGCACCTCTTGGAGTTGCTGAAAGAGTTCCGCAACTTCCTGCGTGTCGTCGCCGGGAGACGGCAGATCGCAGACGGCAGACGGCAGCAGAGATTCAGGCGTATCAGATTCGGTCGGCTCCGGCGACTCTTCAGTAGCGTTGGTATCCTCGGCAATCTCTTCTGGTGGAATTTCCTGTTCGTCTAGTTCGGCAACGCCATTCACGGCAACCGGCTCGGAAGTTTCTGCGTCACCAACGACATCTGTGTCGGCTTCTATTGCGTCAATCTCTTCCGGTGAAGTTTCTTGTTCGTTCGGTTCGGCAGCCGGTTCGAAAATTTCCACGCTGTTTTCACTTTCGTTTTCATTTTCGCCTTTATCGGAATCGGACACAGCATCGGAGTCAGCAATGGCATCTGCATCAGCAACGGCTAGCACCTCTCTGCTGCCGTCTTTCTTGTCGGCGGGCGTAAGCCCACCGCTCTTGTCTGCCGCCTCTCCTACTGTCTCGACTTTGGTGCCAGTCAGATGCCCATGTTGGTAAAGGGTTTCGCGGACTTTGTGAACGAGTTCGGCTTTGCAACCGAAAATGTCGGCAATGATGTGTCCCGTGCCGAGGAACACGTCGGCGACCGATTTTACCTTTTTGTCCTCGTTGATGAATTCGGCAGCCCGTTCATCCAGTTTGTCCGCAGGCAATGTACCTTCGAGGATTTCAAGGGCGAGCGGTTCGAGACCGTTGTCCCTTGCGGCGACGGCTGGATTTTGCCGCCTCGGTTTGAAAGGAAGATGCAGGTCTTCGAGCCGTTTGAGCGATTTTGCCTCGCGGATGTTTTTGTCGAGTTCGGGAGTCAGTTTCCCGGAGGACTCGATGGTTTTGAGAATCGTCAGTTTCCGTTCGCAGAGGAATCGGGCGGATCGCAATTCTTCATCGATTCGCCGTAGAGACTCTTCGCTGAGGTTGTTGGTAACTCCCTTGCGGTATCGTGCAATGAAGGGAACGGGAAAGCCCACATCAAGAAGATCAATGGCTGCTTGAACTTGTTCTTGAGGAATCCGCACATCTTGCGAAAGATGCCGAATGTTGATCGTAATAGGTTCGACCATAAAAATTTCAGGGGATCATCATCGATCCAAAAAACTACACAGTCTCAGAAAGCGAGACCCAAATATGTGCTTATCGTAAATCAAAAAGGGGGTGATGTCAAGCATTGGGGAAAAATAATTCCTCGATGCTCGCAACGGATGGTTGACCAATGCTATACCTTACCTTACTGCCCTGGCGTGAAAAAATGTCTTCATAGCGCGAGTTTTGCGTGATGGAAGAATGCTGGTAGTGCCTTGCCCCTGCTTGGTTTTGGGATTGGCTCGCCGGGTTCAATGCGGTTTTTCAAGTGTTTGACAAATGGCACATCCCAATTTTGTCGCGGGACAAGGCAGTAGCCGGACATCGCCGACGTGCCGCCCGGTGGGCGGCAACCTACCTGTGTGAACTTGCAATCGGACTGGCAACCGACCTTTTATCAATATCAACATCCATCAATACCTCCCCAGCATTTCAATCAAATCCGTCTTCTGTTGCGTTGGCGAGGTGGTGTGGTCAAATGCTTCTACGCCGCGTAGAGTGCCGTCGGTATCGAAGAAGGCAAAGGAGAATAGAGAGGGCAAGGGATCGGTAATGCCGCGTTCTCGTATGAAGTCCTGCGAGTCGGCGGCGACGAAGTTGCGACGCATGATTTCCATCGGGTGCATGAGGATGCACATCATGTAGAACCGCTCGGTCTGGGCAAACATGTCGTCATCTCGGAAGAGTGTTACGTAAATGCTGCGCAGAGGTTCAAGGTCAGCCGTGTCCACTTTATCCCGAACCAGAATGACGAAAACGCCTTTGTTGTTGCGTTGCGCACGTTCGCGAAGTTCATCAAACCGCCCTTCATAAGGATTCCTGCCTCTCATCATAAATCTGGTGTGTGCGTTTGCGTTATAGACTTGATGAAAAAATTCGTGGTCTCCATGAGGACGCGAGTCGAACCGGTAATTATCGAGTGCCCGATATTCCGCCGGTCTGAGTTCAAGATTGCGAGCAATGAAGGAAGAGCCGCGAGAGACCTCTTCGCCGTAATGGAAAGTCGTGAACATCACATCACCCGCAACGCCAGTCGGAATGTGCTGCAACACGAAATCCCCTCTTTCGCTTGTTTGCACTTCCCGTTGAAACGATGGCAGAAACCCGCTTCGCTCACTCTCACTACTTGAAACATTGATCGAAAATGTTACCAGCCGTCCGACCGGCGGTTCCGTGCTTCGGCGATCAATGACCGTTCCGTGAATGGTTGCGGTCAAGTCCAGCGAAATGGTAAATTCCTCTTCGGTCGGTTGCACAATCATCATTCTTCCAAAAACTCCTTCCGGTGTCATTGCTTGGACGTAAACCGGTTCATTTCTTGCCATGATCGTGAATTCGCCATTTTCGTCCGCTGTCAGATTTCCACTTTGCAAATCGAATGACACAAAAGAGATCAACGCACCGGAAGCGATGGCATCCGGGCTGTCGAGAAAAATTGCTCTGCCCCGGATTCTGCGTGGTGCTTGTATTGCCGCTGTCGCTATTTCCCCTTCGATGTGGAGATTGACGGTTTGCTCAATGCCTTGCTCTACGGTGATTTGAGCACGCGGCTGTCGATTCCAAGCCCCGCGTTGCAATTGCATTTCGTAGTGTCCCGGCGCAATCCAAAATTCAAAAACGCCATCCGCACCGGTTCGCTCCCACCACCAACTGCGGAGATTCCGAAATGCACTTTCCCCTTCTGTAGCATCCTCGTTTTTTTCTTGAGGGTGGATGATGATGCTGGCATTGGCAACCGGTTCATTGTCCGGTCCAGCAGTTGCGATGCCGGTAATGCGCGTTCCTCGTTCGAGTGTGAAATCCCGAACGAAGATTGGATCACTTCCAACATCAATGTTCAACTGGGGGATGGCAACCCAGTCTCTGTCAATCGTCTGAACGGCAAGTCCTCGCGGCTGTTCGGCATTGAGATGCACAGTCCGGTGGGGAATTGCCATGACTTCATACCTGCCTTGATTGTCCGTAGTTTGACGTGTGAGGAAAGCATCGAAACCGCCGCCGTCTCCTTGTGCAAAAACCGTCCATTGCTGTGCCGGCGTGCCGTCGGGAAAACGAAGCGTCCCACGAAGAGCCACTGCCGGACGCATTCTTATCGCGTTGTCCTGCTCAAATTGTTCCGGCTGAAGATCAATACGTTGCCGAAGAAAACCATTCTTTTCTGCCCAAAACGTAACCGAGATATCCTGCCAAATCGGGAAGAAATCGAACGCGACATTTCCGTCGGCATCAGAGGTTTTTCTGTACGGAGAAATAGCGACGTTGAGGTCACCCGGCTGATTGGGGTTGCGAAAAACCCAGGGGTGAATTTCCACTCCTTCGAGCGGTTGCCCGTCATCATCCACAAACCGAAATCGCACCGGATTGGCTCCATCAAGCGTAAGAGTAAAACGACCATCCGATTTTTTCCGTGCGTCTGGGTCACCATCGCGCCCGAAAGTTCGTCTTTCCTCGTCGGAAGGCGTTTCGAGCGTCCAGACATAATCGAATCCTGCGCCATCTTTCAGTGCGAGAATTGCTTCGAGCGGAATATCGACGGGATAGAGAAACCGAAACTCGCCATTGGCATCGGTTTGCGTCCGCACAACTTCGCTGTGATATGCCGTTGCAATAATTTGGACATCAGGGATCGGCTGCCCAGTTCCATCAATCACAACTCCGGTGATCGACCGGGCAGGCTTGAGCACGATGGTCGTGTCCTCATTGGGCTGACCGGTTCTCCACAGCGTCTCTTCCCAAATTCCGATCAACGAGTGGTCAGCATTTTCGGCAAGGAGTCGATCCGTCCGATCTCCGCGAGGGAACGTAAAATTTCCATTTTCGTCGGTTCTGACCGAACGCTGCTCTCCCGTTCTGGTTTCAAAAACCCGAACACCAGCAACCGGGCTTCCCTCTTCATCGACAACGGTTCCCGACATCGGGACAACCACTGCATCGGGATTATACCACGGGACTTCCGATTGAGAACCAACAACTGTATCGCCGCCCCAAAATAACAAGGCGGTGCTGCATAATACGATGAACGTTTTTTTCATAAGGGAATCTCCTGAAAGGGGTCAATGAACGATCACCTTGTTTTTACCTTATTTGCGGGATAAAAGCAACCTCGGTGGTGTACCTCGTTATACCCCCCGGTGAATTTGCCAGAGGTAAGGCTTCCGCCCACAAGAAAAGTACCCCTACTTTCTCGCTCTTTGTGTACTTTGTGAAACCGTTGTATTCTTTGTGGTTAGCCTTTTTCACCACAAAGGACACAAAGGATACACGAAGATCAC
>Ga0131853_10022893_pt1 | contig 11290 bp, 13 predicted proteins | sample TergutLab28metaG_FD_92764 | JGI IMG/M metagenome (GOLD analysis project Ga0131853, IMG submission 92764) | Labiotermes labralis P1 segment gut microbial communities from Petit-Saut dam, French Guiana - Lab288 P1 (version 2) (version 2) | ecosystem: Host-associated > Arthropoda: Insects >...
GCTAAATAGTACCAGTATATGTGTACAGCCAAGCTACAAGGGTAGTGTACTAGTGCAGCAATCAACACGTGTGCATGAATTGTGTTATACATCAATTTAAATCCAGTTTCTAGTTTTTTTTTATTATATTACATTGTGTTTATTAAATTTGTGAATCAGCGCATTGCATTTGGAACAGATTGTTCACCCCTTCATGTTCCTCGAGCCAGACGGGGCAACATAGGGGTCCAACTATTTTGTAATTAAGGTTTTCTGTCATCTTCCATCTAATACAAAAAGCTTGTCTGATGAGGTGAAATTGTTTGAAACCTTAAAAAGTTTTCTTCTTTCAAATTCCTTTTATTCCATAGATGAATATATTAATTGTAAAAACAGATGATGAACCTGAGATCTACACTCTTCTGGATTACCAAACATTAAGTCCTGATAACTCCTTAACGACGTTTCGGGACATCTTATTGGTCCCATCTTCAAGGGGCAAGAATCCAAAAAGAAAGTCGTCTGTACAAAGATGGAGTTTATGCAGGGAAGAGTATGGGCGGTGAATGGTTCTCAGCAGCTTTACGCTAGCCAATAAGATTGATGTGATTGAGAAGGAGGGAAATGTAGTAGTCAGTACAGCTTTGATAGTATTATCCTGTCGGCCCTGGTCAATCCCCCTAATGTGTAAAATAAGGTGACCTGGATTTGGAGCAATAGTGGTCTAAGTGTGAATGAGTGTAAGAGTGGTATAAAAGTGAGTGCCCCCGGTCAGTCGGGCAGAGGGTCCCTCCGTTGCCACCCCTACGCCAATTGTAGCGTAGTGCAAGAAGGACCTAAGTGCGGTCCTTGCACTGCTAGTTCTTTAGCATAGTATTAAAAAGAATAGGTTTGTGACAAGTGCCCTGTATAGTCTCGTAGAGGGTCTCTCCGTTGCCACCCCTACGTCAATTGTAGCATAGTGGAAGAATGACCTAAGTGCGGTCCCGGTACTACTCGTTCTTGAACATAGTATTAAAAGGATAGGTTTGTGACAAGTACCCCGTGCAGTTTGTTATTGCGGTCCCTCCTTAGCCACCCCTACGCCGAGGGTCGAGTGGAGTGCAGGAATAACCTATGTTCGGTCCCGGCACTAGTTCTTGAGCACAATATTAAAAAGGGAATGGGTGTATGGCAGCCGCCGTTTAGCTTGGTATCGCGGCTCTCGGGGCCTAAGTGCGGTACAGGGCACTACACTTTATTTACCATAATATTAAAAAGGATCGGCGTTTGACTTGTGTAACCGAGTAGCAGGCACCGTCCAGCTCGGTCCCCGAGCCCAGTGCAAGAACGTTCTAAGTACAGTCTATGCACTATTTTTTAGCACATTAGTAAAAAGGCTCGGCTTTCGTAATTTTTATCAGATTGGCAGCCTTCGTCCAGCTTGGTCCCCGGGCCTAGTGCAGGAAGGTCATAAGAACGGTACAGGCACTACTCTTTCTTTAGCACAATAATATTTAAAATGTTCGGCGATTGACTTCTTTATTAAACCGAGGTAATGAACGGTTCGGTATCCGCCGTCCAGATTGGTCCCAGGGCCCAGTGCAAGAAGATCTTAAGTACAGTCTGGACACTACTCTGTCTGAAGCTTCGACCCTCTCCGTAGCCACCCCTACGCCAACGCTAGGAAATGAGTGTAATAAAAGAAGGGTATTCGACGCCAGAGATGGGTACTTGTGCATGTTCATCGGAAGGTGCCCCGTGGAGCCGTGGAGATTGGTCCCAAGGCCGCCGTAGAGTCTGGTAAGGTGTATCCTCCATAGCCACCGCAACGCCGATACCCGACTCCGCGACAGAGAAGGGTGTGGGGCCCTGTGCGGAGGCTCCGTCCGAATTAAACCTCCACGAAGGGAGCAGATGAAATATACGATTGTTCGGAACCCTTGATGCAGTAAGGTGCTCATGCTAGCACATATCGTCATGCGCTCCCTCGGGTTAACCGAGAGTTGACGTAAGTGCATACCGACACTCACTCGGGGAAAAGTACCGAGCACCGTCAGTGGGTAGTTTTATGGGGCCCCAGTACACAAGGGCGAGTTTTGCAAATGCGTACACGGTAAGAGACATATATGTAAGCCTATACCGTGAGAAGGCGAAATAGGACTAACAGTGCCTTTGCCTGTATGGACATGTCATTACTAGCAGTAGGGCGGGGTGAACAGAGTGGTTTCGGTATAAAACGTCCAGTCACAGGACCCTAAGGCCTTAAAATCAGTGCTTGCTGTAACGTGAAACCTGTGGAGGCCGAGAAGAGGGAGGACGGGCGTGACACCGTGCAGTTCGGTAAGTGCAATGCTCTACCTGTTAATACGCTTCCATTGCCTTATACTGTGCGTAGAAGTGTAAAGCAGTGGAACGTATTAACTTAGCGCATCCCCCTTGTTACCTCTCAAAATCATTTCCCTGATGACATCAAAATTTACCAGTTTCGACGCATTGTAGTTGAGAGTTATGCCACTCACTTTACAGACGGTTTCACTATCTCCGGTACCAGTATCGATCACTCTGTTTGCGTAGATCTTTGGTCCACCACACACAAATTCAGATATAATTTGGGAGGGACGCAATTCGGAGGTCATGTCCCCCAATTTCTCCCCAGTTTCAATCAGTTGGGGTCCGTCCCTCGGCTGAATGTATCTTACAGAATCCGTGTCACAATATATCGCGTTCTCTTGCAGCCGGTCGAGATAACGATACAGATGGATCCTTGCCTCAGCGGTGACGTAAGCTCGTGTTACTTCATTCGTATGTCGCAGAATAGGCACGTCTTCCTCTGCACCATACTTCCACGAGATCCAGATTACTTCGTCGCTGGCAAACACGTTCATCACCTCGATGCCAGGGGTGGAAAGGAATCCATACAGGTCTTTGGGCTCCGTGATTACTCTGGTCATTGTCCGATCGTTCCTCTAGTCAATTTTCCCCACATGGTGTTGAGACAGTTTGGCCAGACCCCGTTTGGCAGCATTATATCTGATTGCTTCCATCTCTAGTCTCATCCCTCCACTCTGCCAAAACGTTTCCACGTAACGGTCCTCGTCTTCCGGACTGTGGACCCAGCCGGGATAACCACTAGCCTCCGCTTTCAATTTTAAAAATTTATATGTAATCGACGAAAAGTCCGCCCTCGCCTGTTTCGGGGTTTTATTAGGTCACCTGATAGTCCAACACTTCATATTTCTCGAGTATCCGGTACCCCTTTTCAACGGCCAGCCTCACCTCGTCCATTACCCATGTACCGGTGATGGCACGATCCTCATCTCGGGTATGCACATATTCCGCACTGGAGGAGGTGAGGACGTACGTTCTACACAGTCAAAACATTCGTTTATTTTAAATTTGAAAGGGAGGACGGGGTGGTACAACTTCTCTGGTGGAACGATCGAACATTTGGTCAGGCCTTCCATACGTAGGCACGCTTATTTATCCTTACAAATATCGCCTACGTGAATGATCGGATGACCAACGGGGAACTCAAAATACTTACATATGTAATGGTAGAGGCTCACTACGTCAACATATTGAATAGTTTCATTCTCCCGTGCCTTATAGAGTGGACGCATGGCCTCATTTCGACCCCCGTATTGAGCATCACAGGTCCGCAGCGGACTCTGTTGTTCTATGGGTTGCGCGAGCATTTCGGACCTCCGTGCATCGTCAAATTCACATCCTATTGCACTTTGACCAGGTGACCCGCTCGCGTTATCTGCTCCAGGCGCGACATTTTCCTCTCATACCTTTCAGCTAGCGTATCACCACTTAAGGTGATGACGTCAGGGAACGGCTGACACGTATGGCCGTGCCAATGGCAACCAAAAACTCGTAGACTCTACGGGTCTCAGGGTAATAACCATCTATACTGAAGCACTGAAGCGGGGCAATTCGGTAGCTTATATTCGCGACAATTGCGACCATTCATTATCTTCACCCCGTCAATCTGCTCCATATGCAACAGCCATACTAATACCTTCTTGCTATAGTTGCTATTACCCGTGCACCCCCCAGTCGGTATGAATCCGATAGTGTCGGGCTGCAGGAAACGTTTACGCAGATGCTTATTGCAAGCCGACGCAATCGTAATTGACTATATATACTTCTATATTCCCTATTTGTATGAACTCACGCCTAAAAACTCGACACGCCTCTCTAAGGACTGTGACGTCAACATGACAGTACGTTTCCAGCACGCGCCTGTTGTCGAAAATAGGCTCCGATTTCTTTCTCTCGTAACACGCGAAAAAATCTCTCCTCTCCTCCTCGCCCATCTCATTCACACCATAATACGAGACGTGGGGGATGGGGCCTACGTAGTATAGGTTTTCCTACGTATTGAAATAGTGAGGGTACCACGATTTGGAGGCAGACCGAACGCCTCGGGCATCTTACGCACAGGGCACGGGAGGAAGGACACGTTATCCAAAAACACGAAATGCTCCATTTTCATACATATTATCTTCAGTCCATAATCAGTTCAGGTTTCCATTTTAATAGGAACGCCCTATTCAATATGAAATGAAGGTGAAACGCCTTGGCATTATGTGGTATGGCAACGATCTTATTGGCCCAAGGAAGTGGTTCGGTTAGATATATAAGCATGTCGCCCACATGATCCTCCCAGAACGAGTGTTTCCTCTTACCACAGCGCACGCAGTCTCCGTCTACCTCGTCCTCGCAACTCGAGCAAAACTGTTGCACGCCGAGGAGACTAGGTACGTGTAGCTTAGCCTCGGTCTTTTACACGGCATTTTGGGTCGTTTCGATATCATAGAATACGTAGAGTACATTATCACCTGTGAGGGATAGCGCGTCCTTCAGGGGTCTCATATAACACAGGTGACCGATTTCTTTGTTCTGCTTACAGTTGTCGCAGAAACGTTTATTACATTCGTGATTTTCGTGCGTCACGACACATCCGCTCGTCGCGCAATACCGCTCTCGTTCACATACTCATATTTTCTTCGAGGTGCACTGCTTGTAGTTGGCGAAAAACGTGCGGCTTCTAAAATGCCTGTTACATTCGGCACAGGGGTAGCGAACATGGGAGAACGCACAAGCAGGGCTGGCCATGCAGTCGCTACACGTCTGATCGCAGTCATGCGTGACGTCACTTGTACATGATTTGTTGCACGCTTTAAATACTTACTTTCTAGCGATGGCAACCGCAAGATTTGTGATTACGTGATAATGTCTTTCGACATCGTCATACAGCTGATTAATTCATTTGACCGAGTCGACCTGCCCTTCAAACATTATTTCTTCACAGCTCAGACCGTGATAGACAATTATCTTGTACTCCCAAAAGTTTTCTTGAAATATAACCAATTCGGGAATACCCGCCACCGTAGACAGATCGATCCCGGTTGTCTCAGTAGGGTTTGGACTACAGGACGTATCCTACAACCTCTTCGATACGAATTTCGGATCTTTCTCTAGTATCGCGGTCGTTATTACCAAAGCGTGGGCTAAACAATTCTCCGATTTCACCTCAACGATACTTTGCTTGAGATGTGCCAATACGGTGAGAGGTCTGCCCATGCTCTTCAGGGCACATCTACCGAACCCGACGAGCATCTTGACCGAATGCACTTTTACAACTAACATGTCCAAAGCATTAAATCTAGAATTCGACTGGGAGATTTTTCAAACCCACTCCATATCACTTCTCCGAATAGCTGATCTTTTCATCTAAAACTCATTCCTATGGGTTTTCAATCGTTATTCCCACCATATCACTATCGTCTACGTCACGTAATGCGTGCTCAAATACATCGTTCACACTGGCTAGGAAATGTGCTGCAGGATCACTTATCAGACGGGGGTATTAAACGCACTCTAAGCTGCCTTCATACGGCATTGTACCGCCTGTATTGTCTCGTATTCGCCACCGTTGCGACAGTGCATTATCTTCACACCGTCAGCCTCTTCCATATGCAGCAGCCACATCAATGCCTTCTTGCTCCTGTTGTTATTACAAGTGTGCCCACCGATCGGTATGAGTTCGATAGAGTCGGGCTGCAGGAAACGTTTACGCAAAATCGTATTGCAAGGCAACGCGATCTTTACCGACTCGAGAAATACTTCTATATGCCCTATCTGCATAAACTCCCGCCAAAACACTCGGCACGCCAGTCTTAGGACCATGACGTCATCTTGAAAATATTTTTCAAACATGCGTCTGTTGTCGAAAATTCGCTGTCTAATTTCTGGCTCTCGTACCACGCGAGGAACTCGCTCCTCTGCTACTCGCCCATCTCATTCACGTCGTAATAAGAGACATCGGGGATGGGATCGAATTATTCTAGGTTTTCCTCAGTATTGAAATAATGAGGGTACCACGATTTGGAGGCTGTCAGACCGTAGGCCTCGGGCAAATTGCGTAGTAGGCACGGGAGAAAGGACACGCTATCCAGAAACACTGAATGCTCCATTTCCATACACATGAAATTAAGACCGTTCATAATAATTTCGGGTTTTCATTTTAGTACAATCGCCCTATTCAGGATGAATTGAAGGTCGAACGCCTTGGCGTTGTGCGCTATGGCGACGATCTTATTGGCCCAGAGGCGCGGTTCTCTTAGATATGAAATCAGGTCCCCCACTCGATCTTGCCAAAACGAGTGCTTCCTCTTACCGCATCGCACGCAGTTTCCTCCGTCTTCCTCGTCCTCGCAGCGCGAACAAAACTGCTGCACGCACACGAGAATAGGTACGTGTAACTTAGCCTCGTCCGTTTACTCGGTATTTTGGGTAGTCTCGAAATCGTAGAATACGTATAGTACCTAATCGCCTGCGGGAGGCAACGCGTCCTTCAGCGGTTTCATATAGCACAGTTGACGTATTTTATGTTCTGCTTACAGTTCTCATAGAAACCCTTCTTATTCTCGTGCTTTTCGTGCGTCACAACCCATGCGAACTTCGCGCAACACTGTTTTCTTTCGCATAAAAATTTCTTGTTCATTATGCGCTGCTTGTGCTTATCGTAGCACGTGCGGCTTCTGAAATAAGCATAATATTCAAAGCAGGGAATTCGAACGTTGGAGTATAAGCACGGAGGTCTGGCCATGCAGTCGCTACAGGTCTGGACACAGACTGCGTGACGTCAATTGCACATGATTTGTTGAAACATTTACACACGTACTTTCTAGCCGTGGCAGCAATAAATTTAGCGATCACGTGATAATGTCTTTCGACATCATCATAAAGTAGATTAATTCGTTTAGAGGATTCGATCTGCCCTTCGAACATTATATCTTCGCAACTCAAACCGTGGTAGACGACTATCTTGTACTCCCGAAAGTGATCCTGCAATCTGACTAATTCGGGATCCCCGCACCTTTCGACAGATCGATACCGGTCGTTTTCAATAGCGTTTGGACCACGTGACGTATCCTCCGGCCTTGCTCATACGCCTTGTAATATGGTTCATTCACTACCTTGCCCATTGTTATTAACAGAGCGTGAGCTAAACAGTTCTTCTCTGGCTTCAATTCCACGATAGTTCTCTTGAGGTGCGCCATTACGGAGAGGGGTCTGCTCCTGCTCTTCACTGCATGTTTAACGAAACCGACGGGCATCTTTACCGAATGCACGTTTACGACGAACGTGTCCAAGGCATTAAATCTAGAATTCGTCTGGGAGACTTTTTCAAACAAGCTCCATATCACGTCTGCGGATAACTGATGTTAAAGTCTCAAACTGATTCCGATAGGCTTGTCCCTCTGGTTCACCTGATTCTGAATAATTATCGCCACCATATCACTATCTTCTACATCGCGTAACGCTTGCTCAATGATGTCGTTCACACTGGCTAGGAAATGTGGTACGGGATTCCTATTATCCGAAGGGGGTCTTAAACGCATTATAAGTTGCCTTCTTACGGCATTGTACCGCCTGTAATGTCTCCTATTCGCGTGCAATATCTCGAAACTGCGAGCCATTATTCCTCTCTACAATAAAATACACAACAATTTTAGGTTTATCACAACATAACACTTATATCACGTACAACAGCTGTAGTCAGATTAATACTTACAATTCACGAGCCCTGCTGCCACGTCCTATTTCTTCAGTAGGCAGAGTATTACTTTTGGTTCCAGCAACAACTGGTGCTGTGGCGTACAAGCGATCTCCTATTTATCTGCTGGAGAATGCTGACGTCATGTTCTTTTGTTCTATTTCAGACGCTGTATGGCGGCGAATTCTTAACGTACCACTGGCGGGAAATGTGGGAGACGGAGGACAGGGAGACCATGCTTATGACGTGGAAACAAGTCGCACGGTTATATATGCGGTGGGATTCACTGGTCAGTTATTTGACGTGGTTGTGTCGGTTGGAATTAGCTATGAACGATGTAACGACCGCGCACAAGATCTTAACCATGTGCCAATCAGAAAGAAACATTCTGAAAGACCTACGGCAAATCTTGTGGCAGCGGACATGGACATCCCTAGATCGCATCTGGAAACGACCAGACAGCGCTATATTACGCTATGTAATGAATTAGATAAGGTTAACTTATTAGGGATGTCGTACCCGCTGCTAGCTGTGCTTAACATAGTGGATTTCCTCAAATACTGACATATGAAGTAAGACGCCGAGGTTTTGCTGACCTCATTCTCCCAGACAGGGAGCTGGTGAGAACACACGGCGTCGTACCGCTGCCACTCCTCTTCCTCCGCCGTCTGAAAATGTCTGCACTATTTATAAAGCTGTATGTACGCATTTGCCACACTAAAGGAGATTTGATGTGTATTTTTTTTTGTTTTTTCCTTCTAGGACTCGCTAATAATATTATACATTAGCCTTACGTCTCTTTTCCTCGCACCCTCTATCCCTTTTCTTATACTGCTTCACAGGTACTACGTTCATTCATGAATGTAACATATACGTCACATCAACACGGCGGCAGGCCCGCCATATTGTAAGTTTCACTTCCAACTTTGCGCCACCCATTAACCCAACCACGCCAGCCCCGCCCCAAATTGTCCCGTGGGCAGACGGGCTTGTGCGTATTGGCATGGGTGGGGATCCGAAGCTCAAGAACATGTAGTGCTTGGACCGTACTTACGACCTTCCTGCATTACATTCAGAGCTAAACACATGGCAGGACCAAGAAGCACGGCGGCTGCCACACCCTAATTTTACAAAAGGCGAACGCCCATTCTTTTTAATAACATGCTAAAGAAAGAGTAGTGCCTGAAACGTACTTCGAACCTTCCTGCACACGGCCCCGGGGGGACTAGGCTGGACAAAGGCTGAAGTCTAAACGCCGATCCTTTATAATATTATTATTCTAAAAAAAAGTAGTGCCTAGACCGCACTTAGGGCCTTCCTTCACTGGGCCCTGGGGGCAAACCAAGCTTGACGGCGACCAATCGCCGATATATTTTATATCATTATGCTAGGGAAAGAGTAGTGTCGGGACCACACTTAGGTCCTTCCCGCCCTAAACTCAGAGCTACACGTGGCGGGACCAAGCTGAACGGCGGCTGTAATCCAAACGCCGATCCATTTTTAATATTATTATGCTAATGAAAGATAAGTGCCGGGACCTCACTTAGATCCTTCCTGCACTACACTCGGTGCGGGGAACGGGTGGCTACGGATGGACCAAACTGCACGGGGGACAATCGATCCTTTGTGCTCAAGAACTAGTGCCGGTTCGGCTCTTAGGTCCTTCCTGCACTACACTCAACTCTCGGATCGGCATAGGGTTGGCTGCACGGCGGCACTCGATCCTTTTTAATATTATGCTGAAGAACGAGTAGTGCTTGGTCCACACCTAGGTCCATCCTGCACTACACTCGGCACTGAAATCGGCGTATGGGTGGCAACGGAGGGACCGTAATTCCGGGCTCCACCGGGGCACTTTCACTTGCACCACTCTTGCAATCATTCACTCCTTTTCGACTTAGACCACTCTTGCTCCAAACTCGGCTCACCTTATTTTGCACATAAAAAAAGCGGGCCTTACCTCACCGATTACTACTTCCGATAGTGGCAGTTAAAATTCAGATTGTAGAACGAAACCTCATTGTATATTCGGTATCCAGCTGTAGTCTTTTGCAGCCGGGGATAGGGGAGGTACCACTAGAAAGTACTACATTTGAACATTTCGTAGTAACGGGAGACAGCCTGGATATCGTGGGGGAACACCAAGTCTTATTCCAAATGGGTTGAGTCACCTTCATTCTTTCAATTTTCCTTTGCAAATTACCAACAACCGCGGATGGCATTATTGGATTCAAATTTGTGACGCCACGCCAGGCTAGATTGGACTCACGTAGCCTTTCTTCGAGAGTATGCCTGCATTCAAATTTGGATTTCGTTGCATCATCACAGCACGAAGCTCTCTTGGCGGAGTGTAAGCGGTGAGAGGGGTGTGGCCTTATCACCCACGTTTCGATTCCTCAGAATCCCTTCCACGACGGTATTGTTGAAGAAGGGTGCATTAACCTTTATCCGACGAACGCACCAGATCCATTTAAATCGGCATCTTACGAACGCACCAAACCGCTGGCCATTTAAATGCCCCGCACACACATGTAGAGCCTTAGAATAATAGCCCCACTCGTTTTCTCCACATTGTATAGTGGTTTGTGGTCAGATTTAACCTGCGGCCAATTTACCCAATAACGTACATATGTGCCTCTTGCATACTAAATTTTTGGTCACACTGTACGATTCGAAACATTTGTATATTTGCATTTATGTTAAACAGCTGACTCCTTTCATTTCCTTCTCGCCATGCCACTCTATTCGAAGTGCATCGACGACGAATTTCAACCCGACGAAGCCTCAAATCCTCCTTCACTCTGAAATGCCTTGCTGTTATAGGAATTCTGTTTGTGACGGCTTGCATCGTATGACAATTTGCTTGCTTCGTTGGCGAAATTTCTATAGTCGCAACAGAGACGCACATTATGTTTGCGGTCACAGGATATATTACTGCTAAAAGGGACTAAGCACCAACTGTCTCTGTATGATAAAATGCAAATATTATAATGGTTTTCTATGTGAGTCTTTCATTTCTTTTCGGTTTATGGTCGATTACAGAAAGTAAAATAAACAGGAGGCATAAACTCGCCCACACCAATAAATTTAGGTAATTAATGGCTATATTGTGAGGTAAAAAAATTTCGCACAGCTATTTTCAGAACACCCTAGTGGGGAAATTACTGGCACACGCTGGATATGAACGGAATGTGCAACGGCCAATAGGAAGATCACCTGCTGCTGCCTCTTAAGTCATTGGATTTGAAGAACGTGGTA
>Ga0131853_10022895_pt1 | contig 11290 bp, 9 predicted proteins | sample TergutLab28metaG_FD_92764 | JGI IMG/M metagenome (GOLD analysis project Ga0131853, IMG submission 92764) | Labiotermes labralis P1 segment gut microbial communities from Petit-Saut dam, French Guiana - Lab288 P1 (version 2) (version 2) | ecosystem: Host-associated > Arthropoda: Insects >...
AAACTGAAACTGAAACTGACGCACTTCCTTTGTTTTATGTTTTCCAGTAAATAAGAATCACACATGCTGAGATCAGGAGAGCATGTTGGTTACAAACATCGTCTCATAATTTTGTCCCTAAACCTTTCCCTCACTGTGCTCATTGGTCATGGATGCCCTTGCAGTAGCAAAGTATTGCTGGGCACACACAGACATATACACACACACACACACAGCATGGGCGTCTCAGAAGCTTACTTCTCCATTTTTGTGAGTGGAGGTAGATTAAATATTCACTGAGCAAAATTGTATGATTTACATTGCATAGAAGTAATTTAATTTTTACTGCTTGAACTTTACTTTTTACCATTACTCCATGGGCACAGTGCTTGTGAAGCCAGCAGCTGTTGGTTGGTCAACATGCTTCTCATCTTTTATCGAAGTTAGAGATTTGCAAGGGCCCTGGACTCTGTTCTGAAACATGAATCCAGTCCACGTGTTCATAACATATGCCCTTCGTGTCACAATATTATCCCATCACCTCCTTCCTGTTCTTTCAATTTGTTTCTGTTTTCTGGGTTTTGTGACTGAAACTTCACATAAATGGCTCATCTTCCATATGTTACTGTATGCCCCACCTATCTCATGCTCTTGCACCTGTTCATCCTATTAGTATATTGAATGTATATGAGTATTTAATTTTTTGTATTTTTGTGCTTTGTTTTACACTGTATCCTGTGGCTGACTAAGAATTACTAATGATTTTTATTTCAGCAAGCAGAAGTTAAGCAGTATACAGTGATGAAAACAACAGATGGTGTACCTACATGGTGCCGTCCACCTTCAGAGCAGACTTGGATAGACAGAATCAAAAATATTCTCCCTTTTGGCCATTCTATTGACTGCGAGAAGTACTATGAAGTTGTTATGCTAGATCCACATTTGGAGGTCACACCGACTGTTGTTCTGTCTGAGATATTAGCAGGTTTTTTCCTCCATCCATTTGGGATGTTAGGCTCTGCAGTTGCAGATTATTCAAAAAATATACTAGGTATTATGTATTTTCTTCTTCTTCATAATGAAATCACCATGTTTTGTTTTGTAATAGTCTTAATTACGGAATGACAAAACACGTTTGTAAAGGTAAGAAATATCAACAAATGTACATGGTCTGACACAAAAATCAAGACTGTGCCTGTACCTCTTTCTGTTTAACAAATTCAGGAAATCAACTACGATCGCCTTCAAAATAGTTCCCTTCTGAGTTGACACACAGCTGCATATGATGCTGCCAATGTGCAAAGCAATTCCGCAGGTCATGTTCTTTAAGACTGTTGAGGATTTCTGCCATTTTTGCTGTCACATTTTCTACCAACAAAAAAAGGGGTTCTTTTGAGCACTGACTTGATCTTTGGGAAGAGGTAGAAGCCGCAGGGAGCGAGGTCTGGCGAGAAGGATGGGTGCTCAAGCACAGTGATGTTTTTATTAGCTAAAAATTGCTTCACAGACAATGTGTTGTGGGCTGGTGCGTTGTCCTGGTGCAAAATCCACCTGTTTCTCCATAATTCCGGTCATTTCCTTCTCACATGTTCATACAATTTCGTCAAGACTTCAATGTAATACTGCTGATTTACTGTCTGGCTGCTGGGTACCCATGCTGCCATCACAAGACTCTGGATATCAAAGAAAACAATCAACATGGCCTTGAACTTCAAACGACTCTTGCATGCTTTTTTTGGTCTTGGAGATGATGTTGACTTCACTACATTGATTGTTGCTTGGTTTCCGGATCGTACATAAATATCCAAGTTTCATCACAAGTAATTATCGAATTCAACGAGTCTGGTTCATTCTCAACGTGTTGTAAAAGGTCCAAACACAGTTCTTTGCGACATTCTTTTTGTTCATCTGACAGCACTTTGGAACCATTTTTGCACAAACCTTTCTCTTGTTCAGTTCCTCCCTTAGAATTCATTGAACACTTTCCCTGTCCAAATTGACTTCCTCAGCTACTGCACGAACACCCAGCCTTCAGTCTTTTCGAATCACATCTCACAATTTTTCAGTGTTGTCATCGGTAACAGCTGTGCGTGGATGGCCTGGGTGATCATCATCTTTCAAGCTTTCTCTGCCTTCTGAAAATCATTTGTGCCATTCAAACACGCATGCACCAGACATGCAATCTTCACCGTAAGCCTCAGTCAATAATTGAAAAGTTTCCGTTGCATATTTCTTCAGTTTAACAAGAAACTTGATGTTAACTCATTCACTTTTGCAGTCCAGCATTTTCCGACCGAGGATAAGAATGTGCCTGTATTTGAAGATGTGTCCACTTGTACTGAGTAAAGTAATCTAGCTGAGCCTTGTAACACTGTGACAGGTCAGGACATGTTCTATAGCCGTCTGTTTTTTCCTCCCCTCCCTCTCTTGGTTCCTAAGCTATAGGGTTAGTCTCGTTTTTTTTTTTTGTGTCGGACCTTGTATGTCTTGTTTGTGGTTGTGAGATATTATTATAGTGTTTACTATTTTGACCATTTTACACTTTAATTTGGCTTGTGAACTTCCTTGGCTATCATTTCCCTTGTTTAGTTAGCTTCTGAATTTGGTCATGTATTTCTCTCTCATATTTGAAATACGGGTTTAACATTCAGCTCTTAGAATGCTATGTGTGATAAGTTTAAAGTGATTAGTTGTGGATTGGTCTTATAAATTAAAAGGAAAATTGCAAAGTATATTCTTGTGCCTCATACCACATTAGTTGTGTTGAACTGTACTACATTTTGGGGGGATCCAGCAAAATGAGCAAGTTTGTTTTAGTCTGTAATATTTGTTGTTAAAAAGAGCACAACATATGTAAAAGAGGCATAATTCATAAAATGTTTTTACAAGGAAGCTTAAGAAGTAAGGTAACATGCTCTGATGCTGAGCATTGACATGAATTCTTTTGTCCCACTGTGGCGCCAAGGCTTGTATCCCAGTAGTGAAGAAATTGGTTGCAAGTGTCATTTGCTAGGAGTTGATACCTTGCTTCATGTTGGCATACTTCCTGCAGTCCTGATCTCATGCCCAGTGATTCCCATCTGTTTGGATCCCTGAAGAAGTGTGTGGCTTGCAAGTAATTTGTGTTGGAACAATGCCGACATGAAGCAAGCTGTCACCTCCTGGCAACATACACTTGACATTACTTGTTCTATGCTGGGATACATGCCTTGGTGCCATGGTGGGACAAAAGCATACATGTCAATGGTGACTAAATGGAGATCTGATCTATACCATCTGCTACCCATGTGCCATGTATACATTGAAGTCATAATAAAGTTCTTGGCATCAGTGATTGTTACCTGATTTTTAAAACTAACTTTATATACTTTACTTCCACAGTTATCATCTAAAATATTCTCCTTTAGTGAATATTTAATAAAACCATTTTTAAAATCAATCAGAATGAGTTTTTACCCAAAAATATTATTTTAACCTTTGTTTTCATGCCATTTAAAAGCCATTGCATGTAGGCAAATAGAGGAAAACAGATTGGTGGAGTATCTGTTGCCCTTTGGCGTATTGTGCTCTGGAAATGCATCAAACAGTTGTTTTACATGTACTTACCTCATAAAGTGACACATAACTCACCAAAATGTAAAGTAAAGTTAATTGAAAATTAATATCACTGAAGCTTCCATCCAGAAATCTGATAAGCCTGTTGAGGGGAGGTCAGTGGAATGAGAAAAATCATATCTGAACTCTGCAGTTATGAATAAGGTAAAATATAAAGTCTGTTCCCATGTTTCAGGAGGTCTTCCATGGGGAGTGAATTTGGTGGTGTTAGTTTGGTCAGGTATCCTGGTGTTACTTGGGTCGGTTACCATAATCACGGTAATCGTATTTGCAAGATGTGGTGCTGTCGTACGCTTACCATGGTATATGGGAGGTCTTGAATTGTGTGGTCGAAGACCACAAGAGAGGATAACTGCAGAAACACAGGTACTTTTTATAACAAACAATTAAGGTGCAGATCCTATGAATTAATGCCTTATAATGTAGTGGTTCTTGATCGTTTCCGATAAACTGGTAGTAGAGCAGTGGTATTCACTTTATTACAATATGTTTCCATCAACACAACTAACATTTAAAGTATAACATTGCTGTGACATGTTTCGACTTGTGACAGTCATCATCAGGTTGACATTTTACCTGTAAAATGTTAAACGGTTCTTAGATCAGCCTGATGATGACTGTCACAAGTCGAAACATGTCGCAGCAATGTTATACTTTAAATGTTAGTTGTGTTGATGGAAACATATTGTAATAAAGTGAATATTCGGATAACGCAACGGGATGACTTCATTCAAACAGCAGTGGTCTTTCTGATGACTGTTACTGGGTATGTTTTATATTACGCAGTACACATCTGATAATGAACATGCCTGAAACTTAATGCCTGTGATGTTGCAGTGAAATTGGGGTCCTGTCATACATTCAACATTCACAATTACAAATTATTTGTTAGGGCTCATGATGTAATTTAAGTTGCTGGGTACATGTATGTTCTGAGGATCTGTGGTTTTCAGTGTGGTTCCCTCTCCCAATTTTGTATAAATGCAGTGATGAATTGTGAAATTTTGTGTCCTCTTCCTGACAGCCAGTTACTTATTTAAATTTTACGAGAAGGAGATAGAAGAATCGGCGTTTTAATAGAGACTCTTTAGCCACTGAGTGAAAATAAAGAGCAGAGAAAGTTATTGCATGTAAAATGTGATTTGTAAATGTTTCCATTTGTAAAATGTAAGTGCATAACAGCAGTGTCTGTTAATTGACAATAGATCATCAGTTCAGCAACTCTGTTGTTAACCACTGACAATAATGAAAGTGTCAGTTTCTGGTACAAAGAGGATCCCGATGAATCCGTACAATATGAACCAACATGGTGCACTGTTTACTTTCAATTTATTTCAATAATTTAACCTTTACATGTTTTGAGCAGGCTTACTGCTCTGTATATAGAGTGATTTTGTATGCACACACACACACGCACACGCACGCGCGCATGCACATTATACTATGTATATATACCCAAGTAATTTTAAACAATTTCATTATTTTCAGCATGACATATGCCAATTGCTGTATATACAGATTAGTACCTCCTGATAATGAGCAGTAAGCCTGCTCTAAACATGTAGAGGTTAATTATTGAAGTAAATTGAAAGTAAATAGTGCATCCTGTTGGTTCTTATTGTATGGGCATATTACGATGTACGGTCAACAAAATATTAGATCCAGATGAAGTTCATGTTAAAGACATGCAGTGAAACTTTGTGGGGTGTGTTTCTGGACTGGCCACAAGATACACTGCTGCAGTTCTGAACTCATCCACTGCACAGAAATAGAGGAGGGTGTTCAGAGCCATCTGATGTTGGCTTAGAAGTTCTAGCATAAGTCACATTGTGAAATGTGACTATGTTGTGCCTTTTGTGACTTTTGCTCCTTCATAAAATGTCAGCTGTACAAGAACAACATGTGTGCATCATGTTCTGCTTCAAATTGGACAAAAGTGTAACAGTAACCTGGGACATGTTAAAGGAACTACACAACAGCCAGTGGAAGAGTCTGTCATCTTCATACCCACAGAAGGCCAGACAAGCTTGTTTCCGTGTGAAGTGCATGATGACTTATATTTAACACGTGTGTAATTGTGCATCACAAATTCATTCTACAGGAACAACTGTGAAACAACATATCTATGCAGTTGTTCTACAGTGTCTACAGGAAGGTGTTTGGTGAAGATGGTCTGAGAAGTGGTGGACTGGAGATTGGTTTCTCCATCATGACATTCTCCTGCTTACCCTGCATTTTGCAAGAGTTCATGGTAATAATGGAATTACCAGGGGTGCACAAATCCCCAGGCTTACGGTTGTACAGGCAACTAAATATTTTATGGTTGTGCCTAGAATTTGTGAGTCATCACTGTGTACATTTTTTCATGTCACCCATCTGGCACCTAGAATTTTGAGGTGGTTTCTAGAATTTTGGAAAATTTGTGCATCCATGGAACTGACTTGTCCCACACCCTTCATACTCCCCAGGAGTAGCACCCTGTAACTTTTTCTTTTTCAGAAACTCAGTTGACACTGAAAAGAATGAGTTTTCATGACTTTAGCATAATTAACAATTGCAGGCTACACTTGCAGAGTGCTGAACAGAAGATGTTGGCAGATGTGACCAACAGTGGTGCATTTGCTGGGCTCACTGTGTCAAATTGCAAGGTGACTGCTTTGAAGGGTACTGCATTTACTGACAGGTAGACACTGATCTGATTGAGAAAAGAATATTGTCCAGAAACTTTCTGATTGTGTCACATACATTAGGTGCTTCTTTTGAGCAGTAGCTTCAAGGAAAAATAACATGTTTCAGCAAGATCCTGTACATGGAAAGTGCTCATGTAACAGAATTTTAGTCCCCTGAATTTTTCTGTTTAGGTATTGTACTTTAGTTTCATTTTGAGCTATGCTTTTTTCTCTACATTATTGTAAAGTATCATATTGTGACATAGAACATTAGATAATGAGACTTTCACATTAGATAATGAGACTTTCTTCATGATGTTCATAGAAACAGCCCAAAGGACCTTTCAGACACTGAGGATGTGCATGTACATGTTGCAACATCTGTTAATTGAGTGTGTTGGACGTGGTAGTTCAGTAATTTGTCACTGTCAGTGAATTTGACTTTTGTAGGAATGAATACGTTTAAAAATGTTTCCATTTTTCATGAGGTGCAACTACTTCTGCATATGAAAACAGCCTACAGTTTCTGAAAAGGAATGAGTATTAAAATGTGCATCCTTTTGTAATGAGGTGCAACTATGTCTGTATATGTATACAGCCCACATTTACCTGAAAGAAAAGGGGTATAAAAATGTGTGTCCCTTTGTAATGAGATGCAACCATTTCTGCGTATGAATACAATGTATAGTTACTGGATGAGATGAGTATAAAAATGTAGGCCCCTTTGTTTCGAGGTGCAACCTTGTCTGCATTGGATACAGCCTACAGTTATGGCAAAAATGAATAATTCACCAAGTATATTTACTTGTTCATCAGTGTTTTTATTTTCTTTGTGTTTCATTGTGACATGTAAGGAAGTTTTAAGAAGTGTTAATATTGTCCATGGATCTGCAGTTTTGCAGTTGTCACTTCACATATTCACTTCCTGATCACTGTCATCCTACAGCATCTCTCTTTTATTTGTATTCTGTCTCATCTTTTATCTCCATGTCCATGCTTGTGGACATGCCACCTTGTTTTTGGTGTTCCAGTAGTTGTTTCCATTTTGCTCTATGTCTGAAGGTCTGGATGTCACTTCATATTGTATGTGGATGTATGATAGAAGAACATATTTGATATCAGTGAGAGAGAAGCAAATTTGTGTACCACATAATTGATTGATGGCAAACAAGTACCCTTATTTATTGGCAGCTATTGAAACAGTGGAATTCTATCCATTGCAGACAATTCTGGGAAGCTATTTTTTGTTGGTGTTGGGGAAGAAGTAACAAATGACCATGACAGTTATGTAGTGCACATGAAGTAATATACAGTGTTTCAGTCAGAGATATGCTACTTGAACAGTTGAAAGGGTGTGATTAGAAATGCAACTTGACTATTTTTAATGTAAATAAGAATTAATTTGCAGTTTTTAAGATGGAGTTTTATGAAGCACTTCAGCAGTGTAGAGAGCCCTGAACTATTAAAACAGTAAAAAATTGATATAAATATCAGTGATGTTGGTACAGTGTTCTGTGTCTTTTGACGTCTTTGTCTCAAGGTGTTCTCTATGTCTAATCTTTTTTTATGTGCTGAAGTAATATTTTAAACACTCAAGGGGAGAAAAATCCCAAGCATGTAAACACCAGTGAATGAATTAATTACATTTTTATAAAGAAACTCCCATTTATTGTTTCTTGATTTAAGGTTTCCCCCTCATTTAATGTGCAGTTATAGTGATCTGAAGTCAGTAATCTCTGTTAAATATTCTCCATTTGTGTTCTTTATGAGGTTGGTGTTCATATTTGCTGTTCTCCAGTAACCATAGGTGGCCATTTCACTGTTGTAACAAATGTAGAAATAAACTGGCATTGTGGAGTGGAAAGAAAACTGACCCTAGCAATTATATGTATTTTGCAGAAAAAAATTAACACTCACAAGTACAATCATATCCATCCATGTGCCCATCTACTTCATCTACAAAACTAAACTTGCTGTAAACCTGAAATGATATTTAACTTTGCTTAAAAGTGCTTTATCATGCAAAAGTCGGTATACTTTATAAAATATAAATCACATTAAGATATGTAATACACTGAAAAATGTTTTCCACTGACATTTATATGTTGTGATATCTGTAGTTTATATCTGTGCAACCACAGAATTGTGTTTGCACTCAATGAACATTAACCCTTTAAACGCCAAGTTACATCGCGTCTTCCATTTGCTGGCATTGTTAGGAGCTCACCCTATACTCCACATTAGCAGGATAAGGGTTAAGGCCAGTGACTGTCTAGTATAGCAAAGAACATGCTTGTAAAATATGTGTATTGTGCTGATGTATGGGTTATCTCTCAGTAGCTCTAATATGCTTCTTTCCACCTCTCCAAAAAACCTATTGCTCGTTGCATTGTACATGTCACTAGCGTTGATGAACACCGTATTGATATAAATGTCTTTAAGGTCTGTAAATTTAACATTCCACCATCCAGGTCAGTAGTTGGAATTTAAACATCACTGTCAATGATGGGTTAAACAGTGTGCTGTATTGAGTGAGTGGTACTTGTCAGGAATCTTATTTGTTACTGAATAACACTGATTCTGTACATCTAACATAATTCATTTCCAGAGCATTAGCTAACGTATAAATGTGTGTGTAGCATATATGTTAATTGTAAGGTGGCTTTGTAGATGTGGATTCCATTGTCTTGTAACAAATATTGCAATAGGGGTTTTGGGTGTAAATTTTAAGGAATGGTCTGGTAGTGTGATGTAACATTCATCTGTATTTGCTGAAGGAGTGGTGGTTGTGAATGACTAAACATGCCGTGAAACAAATGACCGAGTTATGCAGTGGCAGTGCTCTGCATAGGCCTTGTTGTTACATTATGCTGTTATATTATAGCATAAAGTGGAATTGTGTACCAAGCTGTATATGACATATTGCAGTGCAAATACACTATAAAATTGTTAGACCGATTGTTTTCACCGTACAACATGTCTGTGCTTTTACTGGTATTTTTGTCACCCCTTGTTAATTTTCCATCATAATGATAAATTTTGATTACCCAAACAAATACATTCATTATTAGTGAATGCTGTGCATGTTTACAGGGGTGTGAAAATTAGAAGCAGATTATATATGTATGGAATAGGCTTCCAGGATAAGGAGATTGAACTTAGAGATGTTAGCCTTGCTAGAAGCATTTGAGGGCTTTCTTTTAAATGTTACTTTTTGCCTGATGAAAATGTTATGTTAGTATTTATCTTTATAATGGAGAGGGTTTTTGTAATATGAATTTCATCACATAGAATATTCTTGACATAGAAAGTCATGTCTTGATGAATCTTATAGTGCAAAATCCCAATTTGTTTTCCCTTGTTTAGCGGATGTTTTTTCTCGTCCCAGCCAAAGGTGTATGTAAATAGTATGTTACTTTCCAATATTTAGCAAATTTTGTTTTGGTGTATGACTATATAATGGAAGAAATTTTGCACCTACAGAATGTACAGTGATATTATGCAGTTGTGGTCAAAAACAATATTAACATTTAATTTATGCTCAGAATTGTTCACCTTCCAGCTATTAGCTTTGACAAGTGACGTCTTGGCTGACTGCAGTTATGTGCTATACATTGTGTTCCTTATAATACATAAAAAATATTACATTAATAATATGTGGGTTCTTCATGGTCCATCACCATGCAGAATTCCGCACAGCTATCATCTGTGCTGGTTCATTTGGCGAGTCTATCAAACCAAGAAATAAATGTGAATTTCTCTTAGTTTCATTGTCATCGTTTTGTATTTTACCAAACATGTACCATAACTGAATTTTTTATTTTTCAAAGATTTGTCAGCACAAGATGTCAAGATACTACATTAAATTGACATAAGCACCACTCTGGGATGCTGGAAGATTAAATTTTTCTGTTGTAGCATGATATTCTTGTTGAGTTTTTTGCAAATTGATTATTTAGTTCAAATGCTGTAGGCAGGGGACACGAGTCTGAGGTAGTTCTTAGTGCTGATTTTGATCATATCTTATAAATAATATGGATTACAATAGTGCTTTGTTTGTCAGGTAATGTACTGTGCTGAATGTGCAGAAAAAGTTCTGTGGATTAACCCGTGACACATCTCTCTGCAGCTATTGTGTGGTTTCAGATTAATATAATATTATTATAAGACATCTCTGCCTGTCTTACTCATTGTATACACAGCCATGTAAGAGTTCTTTATAAACTGATGCTGTATGTGACCACCCATATTAGAAGATTGGTTACAACCTAAAAGTGTGTCCAAAATGAAGATGTGTGCATGAAGGAATTTTGCAGATATTAACTGTGCTCTGCTTAGAATGAAGTGCTGTGTTGGTTGTCTGTAGCATTTGTAATATGGATGTCATATTCTGAAGTTGTCTGACATACTTGTACTGTATTTTCAGAGAAGCCAAGTAACTGAGCCAGTGCAACAGTCATCAGGCTCTTCAGTTTTTAATGAAGCAGCAATAAGTAGTTTGATGCAGAGAGCAGACTCTGTAGATACAGGAATTGTCATCATGAATGTTACTGGTGCTCGGGCATTGTTATCGGCTGGAAGCAGTACAGTGGTTCACAGAGATATAACAGAAGAAATTCAGCAGTCTTCACCAGAGAAAAAGTTTATCCATTATGCATCTAAGCAAAGTGATGAGTCCAGTTCTGAAAGTGTGACCTCTTTGTCTGGCTGTTTTGGTGAATCACAGTCAAGGTCTCATTGTGCTGTGGTAAGTGTGTTGTCACTTCTGCTAAGAGAAGTGGAAGGAAAGGCACTTGTTATTTTATGTCATATTGTTTTTTTGCACCACAATATTTTCCTTTAGAATTTTGGCATTGTCTTGTAATCCCACTGACTTTCATGCAAAGTGGCATGCAAACTATATCTCCTTCATACAGCTAAGCAGTGACCTATTTGTTACACATTTATGAATTTCCCCTCATCCCCCCTCCCCCTCCCCCCACACCCCCCAACCATCACGCAACGCCCACCCCATCCCCGACTGTTGC
>Ga0131853_10022896_pt1 | contig 11290 bp, 7 predicted proteins | sample TergutLab28metaG_FD_92764 | JGI IMG/M metagenome (GOLD analysis project Ga0131853, IMG submission 92764) | Labiotermes labralis P1 segment gut microbial communities from Petit-Saut dam, French Guiana - Lab288 P1 (version 2) (version 2) | ecosystem: Host-associated > Arthropoda: Insects >...
ATGTACGATTGTACCAGTAATAATTGGAGCCACTGGAATAGTAACGAGAAGTTTAAAGAAAAATTTGGAAACTATACCAGGAAAACACTCGATAGATTCACTACAAAAGACAGCTATACTTGGGACATCACACATAATACGGAATGTACTGCAGTGTGAAGCTTGAAGCCTGAGCGGTGGGGATCACCGCTGGTTCAAGAGAAGTACCAGGAAGAAATGCCTGTGACAGGAGACATACATATTGTACAACAATAATAATAATAATAATAATAATACTGACGTACGCAACTCATAAATTTGATAACGCAACTACGTGGAAGTTAACAGTATCTTAAGAAATGCGCTCTTCTGGGCTATTACGCAACATGCAATTGTGATTCCTTACCGATGTAGAGGGACAACCTATCGGTCCCATCTTCAAGGTCTACTCCCGAAACGTCGGTAATGAATTACCAAAACTCGCCGTGTAATAGCCCAGAAACGCGCATTTCTCATCTACTTCGCGGCAGAAGCTTCATATCACGCATAAACATATCTTATTTTCCTACGTAACTGTCTTGCCTGTAAATCCATTTGGTATAAAGATCCGTAAGTTTCGAGAATCTATCCGAATAAAATAATGTCGGTTGGGTCGCACGCCGAAAAAGACACATTTTTCAGAGACTTTTTAATAAAGTCAGATTCTTCGGCTGTGACGGATGCATCTAAGAGATCTCATCCTTGTCCTATAAACATTTCACAGTCGACGGCCAACCACAATGCGCACTACCAGCAACACTCACTCGGCAATCTATGAATCTTTCCACCGGGACCTACAATTACCGTCACACCGAAGCGTCTTACTTCCTTAAATTTCACCAGTTTCTACACTCTCTGACCACAGAAATGAATCAAATATTGAAGAGTCCATTTTAGTACACGAAATCTGATAACCATGTAATATCAATTACACTTTCAGCTCCACAACACTTGCGCTGAGTATAGACAGCCAAAATGTAACTGAACAAGTTGCAGAAGCGCCGTGCATTAACACATTACGGGCAACCAGCGGGAGTTCTTGAACGTACTGTGAATATGTCAACGTGGAATCTCGAGCGGTTTCAAAAATGCTATTAATTTTGAATAACCGATTGATGTTTCAGATTACCAAATTACGAACATCCAAATTCTGTAAACAACACAGCGTAAAATGGTGTATAGGTACCATGGACTACCCTGAAGACAAGGGCAGTGAGCTATTCCGAAACATAGGCATACACATACAAATCTACAAGGCGTCACATCTCATAAAACTGGAATCTTCGTCACTGCCACTGTAAAAACTCAAGTCTTGCATAATATCAAACTATTTAACATCTGAAATCTACTTCCTCCAACATGCTCAGTACAGTCTATATGAAACCACAATTTATATGACAAGCACTGTTCCCATTCTTCCCTTTCTTCATCCTCTGCAAACATCCAGTTGTGTAAAATGAACTCGGTGTTCTCGTCTGAAGGCGGTTTGGACCGATGATTTCCTCCATGCATAACGAACCGTCAAAATTTGTTCCGAGACAGGCGTCGTCGTCGTAGTAGTAATCACGATCATCATAACCAACGCTGCCGCTGCCCCCACCACCATAATCATCGTCGCCTATGAAGAAATGCCGAATTGATCTATCGTAGTCCGAATCCGTAATAACTATGATATTCCACACTACTAGCAACACGTGCCAAAGAATCAAACACGATTTAGTTTTACTAAACACGCCTAGTTAGCCGATCCCAGTGCCCGAGCGATCTAAGGCATGGGTCTGCGGCAGCTCGATTGCTAGGATTACGTGTTCGAAGCCCACCGTCGGCATGGCTGTCTGTCTCTTAGAGTGCTGTGTGTTGTCAGGTAGAAAGAAGTCTCTGCGACGGACTGATCACTCGTCCAGAGGATTCCTAATGAGAAGGGTGTGTCCGAGTGCGATCGTGAAGCCTCGGCAAAGGAGAGTCTGGACCACTAGGGGCTGTCGCGCCTTGGGGGAAAAAAACAGGCAGAATTTGGCATCACCTTGCATCGTTGGCATTCGTTCACCTGCAAACGGTTACCTCTGTTACCACAAGAACAACACCATCTCAAAACACTTCGCAGTTATGGCCAAACAACAGCATAGTTCCTGTTAAGTACCGTCTAAGTGACGCTGCAACCCAGCCGGAATTGACATAAACTACGGTGTAATTTGTCGCCCGACAACATATTAGAGTGGTCCGTAGTGAAAACTTGGTATCCCACATTTTTCGTATATTCCATATTCACGATATTTTCTCTATGCATCAATGGAGTACTAATCAAAGACAATGAAATCCAACTACTTGCAAATGAGGAAGGTTCGCATCCTTGTAGTCCATTATCTTTTTATTGCTGTGAACGATGCTGCTGAGGTACACTAAAACTGAAAACTGGTCCATCTCTTCCGTGTTATGTATTGATTGCTTATACTGATGGTCATTTATTGACCATTAACTTTAAATAAATTACTTTTCAAACGCTTTTCACGAAAATCTGTCATTCGGTTCAAAATTTAGTATGAGGAGGGGCCACGTGAGCAAAGTTCCGTATTTCCATATTAAAAAAAAAAGTTTTAGGCTGAAAATACTGCTGTAGCAGAACACGTCAAATATCGCTGCGTTAACCCTCATGGCCTCCGTGTTGAGAGTAAACAACAAGAGGTAAGAGCCACTTCCCGCCTGTCCGCAGCAGTCGTCTATAGGGCTGTTACTAGCACAGTGATGAATGCATTATTTATAGCAGCAAAATATTCTCGACGAGTGCACGAGTCTCTCTGCTCTATCTCACCATCAAAGTCGGCATCCTCACACTCCACAATTACAGAGACTTCCACAACACAAACACACACACACAAACCCCTTCCATAACTAACACCAGAGAATACGGTTACTCTTGAACAGCGAACAGCCACTCATTTAATCAAGAAATTCTGTCTTGTATGGAACCAGGCTCTTACTCATCGTGTTACCAGAGCCCGCCACTAGACCTAACCATAGCCGTAAGGTCGGGGGTGCAAGGAGGGGCATATGCCCTTCCAATAAATTTCCATCTAAGAATACAATTTTTTTCTTCTGAATTGAAGAGGGGTAAATAAAAAATTGAAATATATTCTAAATGATTGTTTGGGTGGTGCAAATAGAGGAAAAAATGAAAAACCGGCGTTCAAACAAATTTTCTCCATCTTACTAACTTGGGTCCTTCGTAAATGAAAGTTCCTAACACCCATGATCGATTGTGAACCCCCCCCCCACACACACACACACACATACACACAGTGTTATCAGACAAGTTACGCCTATTTTCAACAGTTCGCCATCTAGTGTGACGATCCTCAAGAATGACAAGACAATACTTAAAGGAGTCTTCAGAAAATACGTATATGCACATTCCTCTCACCCTGTAGATGAATATTTTCATGTGTAAAGATGATATATACTAATGTTTTTGTAAAATGTTTGTAGTATTTTACACTGTAAATTTGTATATTTGTGTATTTATAACTTGTTACACAAACTGCTGTCTTCATGACATACTAATGGATCCATGGAATGTGTGTATGTATGTATGTATGTATGTATGTATGTATGTATGTAAGTACGGTCCTAACCCCCAGCCAGATCACTTCAGTACGCACGACGACATCCTACTGCTTTAACATTCATTCTAATATCATTCCCCCATCAACACCTAGGCATTCAAAGTGGTCTATTACCTACATGTCTTCAGATCAGAGTCACGTACCCTTGGGTGGCACACACAACGCACATACCTATACCTAATCGTCTATCGCTTCCTCTCCGGTCGCTTGCCGCATAACGTGGCCCATCATCCGACCGCCAACAAGTGACACGGAATAGCTGTCAGATAAAATAAGTACATACTTTTCGTTTCGTTGATCGTACAAATGACATGCAAAGTTTCACTGCAGTAAATTCTAAACCGAATAGTTCCGTTGAAGGATTGGGCACTGCCGCTTCGTATTACCGAGCTCAGTGGATCTAATGACAGAATGGCTGACCTCCAAAGATAGAACGTTGACTTCGTAACGTTAAATGTATTCGTCGATCACATTACTCTGCTTCGCTCGTACGTCTTGTCTTGTACTGTACAACACCTTCCTACACAGGACACACCATACCATGCCACAGGGACTTGATTCCACGGGATCGAAAACGCCGACATTAGATTTCTGTATACACATTACGAACAGTGGCGTATGCATTTTTTTGCAGGAACGATTTAGCATCGTAAGAGACTTAGCACCCATGTTATTATAATTATATCTCCTACTTTTTATATTTTATATATTTTAACATTGTGTATGTGAGACTGGTGTGTTGGTATTACATTATCCTTTGAGATTACGCCTGCAGGAGGAATGAAATTTATTGCCGAAACATGTAGGTCGGTTCAGTTGTATGTTTTGCGCATGATCTTATGTGCAATGATAGTGTATGCCAATAATTTCTTTGTTTGTGTTCATGGATTATAACAATCTGCTACATTTGTGTTCACAGATAATAACAATCTGTTAAATTTGGGTCCACAGATTATAACAATCCGTTACAATTGTGTCCACAGATAACAATCTGGTACATTTTTGTACACAGATTATAACAATCCGCAACATTTGTGTCCAAAGATTATAACAATCTGCTACATTTTTGCCCACAGATTATAACAGTCTACTACGTTTGTGACCACAGACTGTGATACTCTGCTACAATGTGTCCGCGGATTCTAATAATCTGCTAACTTGATGTTCACACATTCTAACAATTTGCTACACATTCGTGTTCACACACTCGGCTACGTACACTTTGTGTTCACATATTCTAACAATTTCGTACAAGTTCTTCTGTCCTTGAAACGTCACTCGGAACGCCAGAAAAATCCGTCCACTTCCAGTTTATCTAATTACAATGAAGCAGTTTCAAATTCAGTACGTTCACACGGGCACAGCAACCTCGTTGCCGACCCGTTAACTAATTAAGGAGAGAAAAAAAACAAGTAATATAATCACGACTGTTACTGAACGCAGAAAACAGAATGAAAAGACTCGCTTGCGACTGAAAGTAAGAGCAGATATACGACCGCTCGCACAGAAGTTATGTATGTATAATAAGAAATCTGAAAGAAGCCATTACAGCTTAATGAAAAACGCGCATGAAAAAGAATTTTATACACAAACTGCGCTTCATTACCCCACTTCCTTTAATTTATAGGGAAAGGAATACCTCGGCGTTATGAACGTGTGTCTGTCCGTCCCTCGTAACGTTTGGATCAACGCGCATGGTTCAGTGTTGAAGATGCGTGTCTTCTGGAGCGTTACGCGTGTCCATTGCTATACAGTCCTGTGACTGCTTGAGGCCGACGATGAAGCAATTACGATCCTTCAGAATATCTGTGACTATTTACCAATCGACACGGCGTAACACCTCAAAAGACCCAAATCTTCAGGAATATCCCTGAGTACCTTAGGTATCCACTAGAGACCACCTAAAATTTGTAATTTTTGACTTCCTAACATTAATAAAAACAAGGCGACAGTGAAAAATACTGATGTGGGAGCGATACTAGTGCCACTTAATGTACAGCCTTGAATTTTTTGTTTATGCTGAGATAAAAAAGCATATACATTTTTGTGATAAAAGGCGAAGAGAAGAGACCACAAGGAGGATACATAGGCGTCGATGGGAAACAATATTATAACGGAGATATAAGAAAGCACTCACTATTTTTCAATTCCAAATCACAATTCCGACTTCAGCATGTTCTCTAATTATATACCTTTCCTACTAAAACTGCTTCTACAAGTATAATAAGATGTACGTTAGCAAATGACAGTCATAGCCACGGTATGAAACATGGAAGTTCAAGTCATAACCCTGGCGGTTAGGCTCGTATATCCGAATGCCGAAAGCGGGGTCCAACCCCAACGCATTTCATGTGGTTTTACACTGGGCACTGCGACAACAGTTCCTCTCGGAGAACCTTATGTCTCTTCTCTTCGCCAATTATTTCTGCAAAACAACTCCATACACATGTATCACCGCCCCACCGGCTATCGCCTGACAGATGAAGCCAAGGAAAACAGTCACATGGATCGATCCCCTCCACACTTCCCCACAGCTGTTTTGCTTGGACCGGCAGCATATTTCCCTTCACTAATATACTGTATCTGTTGTTGGTAGTGACAACTATGTGGTAAAATTCGGAGGCGATACGTGCTTTGGGACTGCTGTCTTTGGCCGGAGAGGGCTGGAAAGGGAAAGGAACGGGATGCAGTACATGGGGAAGCCTCGAGCATCGCTGTCACCACCCACTTCAGTTGACTGGACTTAGCAACAATTGCCGTGGGCCGTGTGACGTACGTCAGCGGGGGTTGGACAGGAATGCACTGGCAAGTAAATGGGAAAGGCCAATATCACATCCATCCTTACCGTCACTGGGGCGGATTTCAGCGGCTTCACTGAACACGACAGCAATAAAGTTTACCTCTTGGGGGTATCAAATAACGTTTAATGGCTGACCGCTGACAATGAAGAGCTTCATTGGAGATAATAGGCGAATCAAAGCATGTTCTTTAGAAAATAATTTTTGGGTACTCTTACTGAAGTCAGAAATGGATATACGATGGATGTGTTGCAGTTTACAGCAGGGGCAAGGTTCTCGGAATCTGTTTTTGTGGTTAATGTTTTGAGAATGAAATGAGTCAGATGTGTAGAGAAGTTTCAGGCGCCGTACACATACATACCGGCGCGACAAAGCGTCTGGGTGGAACTGTGCCAGCTGTGGGGACGCCTCTTGCTGGGGCTACTGTCACTGGCATCCTCTTCACTGCGCTGCTGCTGGCTCGACATCCGACCAATACAGTTGAGGCTCCGATGATCCATGACCACAGCCTTTGGTGGGAGTTGAGCACCTACAGTCACTTCACGGCAGTTACACTGCGGTTTATAAACACACAGCACTTAGATTTGACCACATTGGGAAACATCACCGACACACTTTGATGAAGTTTGTTTCCTCTTCACAATATTATGAATTTAAATCCAGGTAACGTGAAACTTCCAGTTTGCTGCAAGTCGTGAACATTTTCTTCTATCCTCGAAGGCAGAAAAATGTAAAGTAATGCATTTCGCTAAGGTTGACGGTAATGTAAATGGCTGCGACTTTCACTGTCACTCCCGGCCAACTTCGTAACAAGCACCTTAAAAGACAAACCGTCCGTAACTTCGGACACCCAGCAATTGAAACAGCATGACAAAATTACGGTTAACTCCATGACGATACCGTACGTTCACGGATTACACTAACAAAAATACCTATTGTTTCACATGTTCACAACCGAACTATCTTGTCACACTGACGAGCATTCAGTTTTATCACAGCACTGTAGGTTCAAATACATGTAGAAACACGCATTACCAGTATCATTACAGATAGAAAGCGATAGAAATCGACCAAATTACAGTTCTCGTCGTGCAATACACCTCATCTCAACAGCAGGAAAATAAGAATTACCTAGACATGGAACATGATTCTCCATTATGGGACGAAAGAAGGACACATGGAGCCCTACAGACAGGAGCGTCCGATTGTCACAGTTCGCGCTCGCCAAAGAATTCACTGCAGGGACCTATGCATCAACTTCAACAATAAGACTACCATAAGACGAGGAACAGGGAGATCACCGCATAAAATCATTAACAGCTGCAATCGAAGTACCTTAAACACGCTTCATCTTCGCCGCGTGAGGTGAACAAAGGAGGCGCAACTGTTCTTTGCTTGAGTGCAAAGTAAAGTAAAATATTTAAATACAGTTCGTTCAGATCAGCTAATAGGATTGGCCGCGTGGCAAATCGCTGAGGAAATCGAATCTCTGCTCTGAGGTTGCTGTATCATTCATAAAGTTCCCAAATACATCCACTTTGATGTTTAACGAACCATTAACTCTTTACAGCCTCTTGGTTATTTTATGTTTTTTTTTACCTGGGCGCAACATCCCCGAGTAGGCCAGGGCCTTTTCGCCATCCATGCTTCACGATCACACTCAAGACGCACCACACTCCGTAGGAATCCTATGGGCAAGTGATCTGTCCGACGTAGAGACCTGAACCTGACAACACACAGCACTCACAACAGACAGGCATCCATGCCCCCAACGGCATTCGAACCCGTAATCCCAGCAAGCGAGAGGCCGCAGACCGACGCATCAGACCGCACGGCCACTGAGATGAGCGGTTACTCTATGTACCACCAGTTTTAACATGCAGAAATTCCACATTCGGCCGAGAGTGTATTTCTGTGTTTTGTATGGATCTCACGAAATGACAATAATTTCACCATACAGCATTCACTTAGTGGGTTTCATAACCGAGACATTGCATTGTCTACAAGTTGGTCCAACACTATGCACTTACTCACGCTGTCAAGGCACACTTAAAGAGTCAAGCTAAATTCCGACGTGTTTCGGTGGCGGCCACCATCATAATCAGGGAAGACAACTACACAACCCAAAAAACACTATTAGAAGGTGTCTACTTGTTATGCACACATCGCTATAATTCGCGTCCCCCCTTCAACACAGAACTGTTTATGTCACACCTCCCACGTATGTACTGTGTGTTTTGGTCTGTGATGTTGGCTGCCCTGATGATGGTTGTGGCCGCCATGAAAACATGTCAGGAATTTTGCTTCACTGTTTAAGTACGTGCACAGTGTTGGACCAATTTGTTGAAAATAACTTGACAGAAATGCACAGTACAGACACTGTAAAATTCGAGCAATTTTATATTTACTGTGCGGTACAAACTGCTTATTTTAACTGTAATCTAAGTTAGTTTTGGTCTCTAAGTGGTTGAACTACGTACGGGTTCTACACACACTGTACTAGGAAGCTGGCTAACTATGATAGCCCCACGCCTTCTACTTAGTCTGTATGTACCTTACCGATGGTAGAACCCTAACTTTGGTCAAGCGCAACGTTCAGGGACCGCAGCATGATATGCACTGATAACTAACACCATCGTTCTTCAATGAAGAGCACATGGACAAGTGTTATAGCCTATGATTTAGCTCATATTAGAGTCCTGTCTTAATTTACATATCAGGTTTTCGAAATTAGACTTGAAAGTTCTGTACTTCCCTTCATAGAAGCAGAATTCCCAGCACTATTTTGGGCGACATAGCTTCACTCACATCAACGTTCCAACTGCTTATCTGAAACAGAGCTCGCCACCTAGAACGTAAAAATGTACGGACACCGACTGCGCCTGACCGTAGGTTTAACTGCATTAATCACAATTCTAACTGCAGACGTGGGGCAAACATGTTTGCAATAACACAGAGTTGCATAACGATGGAGTCCATTAATAAAACTTATCTGACCTGACAATACATCAACGATCTTTCTCACATGATACGTTACCCATCAACAACAACGTGCCTTTATTTGCATCCAGACCATCTAATAGTGGATCACAATGGCCACTCGGATTGAGGTGGGGAATTTTTTCTACTTCTCGAAAACTGGGATCGGACTTTCAAATTCCACTCAAGGAACAAATGAGTGTCTTCTGTTGTCCCATCTACTGTTACACAAGGGTCTTACGACAGGACCACCCCAAGTACAAGAAATTCTACCCAAAGTATAAGAACAAGATTCATAAACCCGAAAGAAGGGAAGCCCTGCGCCTCACTGGCTTGCAGCATCACGGCCATACTATTGTAACGAACAAAACGGTTCAGTTTCCGTCAGCACTAAAGACACTACGGCAAGTTGACATTAGATTGACTGTGTTAAGCAGCAGTTGTCCAAACCAACAGATGAAGTCCTGTCACTGGATAAAAAGGGGATGGTTAGCTGAAACGCCAGCTAGCACTGCTACACTGTACCTTGATTCAGTTCCTGCTTGTATACTGTCTCGGTTAGTGGCTGTAGCTGTGTGGCTGTGTTGTTATACAGTGCTGTAGTCAAAATGCCTAACACGTTTACAAATGAAGAATGTGCCGACATGCGTTTCGTAAACGATTTCTGCAATGACAGTGGTAGAGCTGTTGCTGCGGAATACCGACCGTTGCTCACAACGTAAAACATTTCAAACCGTGCACAGAACTCTGAGGGCAACTGGTTCCTTCCCACGTGAGAATGCAGACCGTGAACAGCAACGGCGTGCGGAAGATGATGGTCTGAATGCAGTGCAGCGAAGCCCAAGTATAAGTGCGCGCAGAATTTCCAGAATGACTGGTGTAGCACAAACACAGGTATAGAGAATTTTGCATCATGATGGTTTCTATCCATGTCACCTGTAAAGAGTACAACACCTTCTACTGGAAGATCAAGTCAACCGTGTAGGATTCTGCAAATAGCCACAACCACAGCTACAAATTCTGTCTGACATTCTGTTCACGGAGGAGGCACGATTTACCTGGGATGGTATTAAAACACAAGGAATTCACACTCTTGGGCACAGGAAAACTCACACCAGGTAACACAGTATCATTTTCAACAGCGATTTTCAGTTCATGTGTGGCGTGGAGTATTAGGCAATAGCCTCATTGGACCGCACGTTTTCGAGGTACGGTTCACAGCTATGTCTTACAGAAATTACTACCTGTGCGTTTCCATGCAATACGTTCGGAAGCCCTACCGCTTAATATTATTGACCGCGATGTGATGTACGAGAATACAGATGCCTGAAGTGATAATTCAGGCGATTTCAAAACCAGTGTGACAAAAAAAGCCCCTTTACTTGTTTGAAGGAAGATAATTTTTACACCTGAAAAGCTTCTAAATCACTCTTGATATCCGCTTTAGATCACACGAGGCAGAATACAGCCTACGTTCGAAAAGTTACTCTGCTCCGAGCTCCCTACACAATAGAGCCTTGAATGACTATGACATCATTTCCTCCCATTCACTCAACGCCAGGCTCTTTTCTTGAGTCTTCTACTCATCCTCAGCAGTCTCCAACTACACCAACAAACTCTCTATATAAAGGTAGTGCAATCCCTGTACAGGCTTGGACAGTTCCTGAGGGTTCCAGGAGGTTGAGGCTCCCAGAATTTCATGACAATCGACACATGAAGGTGAGAAGTCGTCAGCCCTCGGCACCGACCGCCTTTACCCCCCCCCCCACCCCCCCCCCACCCCCCCCCCTCCTCCGTCCTCTCCTCGCCACCTCACCCACTCCCCCCCCACTCAGTCGCAACCGCGCAAAACGGAAGATAGCACCACACAAGAGG
>Ga0131853_10022897_pt1 | contig 11289 bp, 8 predicted proteins | sample TergutLab28metaG_FD_92764 | JGI IMG/M metagenome (GOLD analysis project Ga0131853, IMG submission 92764) | Labiotermes labralis P1 segment gut microbial communities from Petit-Saut dam, French Guiana - Lab288 P1 (version 2) (version 2) | ecosystem: Host-associated > Arthropoda: Insects >...
CACACCCCACCCCCCCACACACACACACACCACACCCACACACACACACCACACACACCCCCACACCCCCACACCACACACCCACACACACACACACACCCACACACACCACACACCCACACCAAACACACACCACACACCCACACACACACACACACACACACACACCGAAACAGCGTGTTCATCTGCTTGCAGTGCTCTATCTCTCCGTCACACTCAAACATACACCACAATGCTTTTGTACATTCGAGCTGAAAGGGAAGGAAGTCCTACCCCTCATATAGATATAGAGGTAGAAGTGAAGGATACTATTTTCTTTTTATCAATAGATGGCAACACCTTCGTACCCTATACTTAAGAAAAACACAATTCTTTAAGTGTTGAACAGTAATCCTACACGTGCGACCGTGACGATTCCTTTGTTTGTAACACTTTTTTTTTAATATAAAGCGAGACAGAGAAGGGATAATAAACGATATTGTGAAAGAAAGAAATGGAAATAATGGAAGCCACGTCAGAGGTACACAAATTATGAATGAATGAATGAATGAATGAATGAATGTCGGTTTGAAGAAACACATTAAACAGATTTTCAGACTTACTGCTTCATGCCTTAAGTGTCGGAGCAAGGAAGAAGTTGAAGAAATAAAAAGAAATTAATTCCAAGAATGGAGAAGGAGACAGAGAAGAAAAAACAAATAAACATAATGACTGCCTTCTACAATTCAAGAAGTGGTAGAACTTTACACCTCTTCGCGGAAGGTGTTACTCAAACGATGGTTGTCCGGGGTTCTACCCCGCACAATGTAGTGTATACGTTCTGCCGTTTCGGAGAACGTGCTGTTTCTACCTTTAGGATGAATGGATTCGGCACAGGTGGACCTTTGTGTTAGGGAAGTGCATTCCGTGACGGTCAGTCTAAAGGGCCTCATACACTACAAACACTGTGCAGTTTAACTGTGTAAAAAAAAAAAACTGCATGAAAAACTGAACTGAATATGTGTGGGATTCCCTGGGTGAACTGCGTAGTTCTCTGTGTGAAAGACGACTGGAAAGGACAGTTCTGAGGACTGCGCTATTTCCTATCAAAACTGTGCAGTTTACTCAGTTTTTTTCCGTCAGGTATGTCATACAGTAAAATCGCTCATGTTTAACTGAGAAACTTGACGATAAACTAATTCAACACGGTTTGCTTACCCAAATAACATAAACGTTTGGTTTAAGCAGTCGTCAGTGACCAAATAAAAGCCAAGAATGTGGCGTACGTGTGACGAAAGTCGAATGACATTACGGACCTACGGTTATGTAAGCCGGAAGTGTATTATGTCTAGCGCACAGCGAAGAAACATTCCGGATTCAATAAGCAATTTCATGTTTATACATACGCATTATACAGGATATTAATTACAGCACCACGTAAGCTCTGAGTCAGCGCTGAATTTGCCTAGGGACCCTAGCTTCTACGAGCAAGTTGGCAGGGCCCTAAGTTAAAAACTATGTAGTTTTACATACCGAGCAGCTGGTTCAATAACGCTACAATTCGTTACCTTAAGTAAGAATATAAACATCCAAGAGAAGAATTAATAGTGTTCTGAAAATCACCACGCGGTTCATGGAGTTTCTTCAAAAGACTCGGTAAGTTCGTAAGTCGATCTTCGTGTTCAGCGAGCAGCAAAATAATTATACTAATCGTGGTTCTAGAAGGAACAAATTACGACACGTTACGTTACGTTAACCTTGGCACAATTATTCAGGAAATTCACAGAAGAAAACCATTTGCAAGACAATCCAATCGCGTAGTAAAGAATTCAAGAAACAAAAAAAAATTCGAAGAAGAGGCGTTCAGATTTCTAGGAATGGGGTTCTTAGTGTATGCAGAAATATTTCCAAAATTTGTCGGACCCTGTTTGCAGGGTGGAGTTTGGCACATAGGAAATTTTATTTATAAAAGTGAGATATAATTAAATGAAGGGGATAAGCAAAACATATTCTCTGTGAATACAGGGTGAGTAGGTCACAATTCCACCCTGACACCTGCGGTACTCAGGGATATGATTTAAACTTTTGGCGCCGGAATTATTTTTTATAATTTTTGTACACCCTGTATATAAAATGTGAATAATACAGGAACCAAATATGTTAGAATTATGAAACAAACTGTATTTTGAAGAGAAAAAAAAACGGAGAGTATATACCATGTTAAAAATATTCGGTACCTATATTTGTTGAATAAATAAATAAAATGCAACTTTGGAGGTTAGCGGTGCGGTACGTCAACTATAGTTGACATTAGGCGTCAAAAGGTTAAAGTACTCCATGTATTACGTAATTTTGAAGGACTTCAACCGTTCTGCAAATTTACTGCTAATATAAAAAAAAGTCTTCTTTTTACGTATCAAAGTTTTTTCACCAACTGATGCACAACTGAATAGTCTTAAAAAAAATCCAAATTTACATTAAGACTTACATTAAAAGGCTCCTACATGTTTCGGTGTGAACGCCATCTTCAGGGAGCGCACTATTTGAGCTTGCTAAAGTTAACAGTTAAATATATCGATGTGATTAATTCGATAGTGTGGCTGCATATATTATTATTGGGTCCTTCTTAGTGTGGGGACCGCGATAGCACAGTGGTTAAGGTGCTGTGCTACAAGACGGAAAGTCGCTGGTGGTATGTCAATGGTGGGGACATTTTTGTGTTTTGGACTAGTGACATAGAATCATGTACCTTCCTCAGCTGATGCAAAAAATTGACTATCTCGATGCAAACGGGACTCAGACCAATAATGGATCTGGAGGTTGCTACTATAGTCACCAGTTGTACCGGAATAATATTAACACTATCCCCCTTCCCATTGTCAGCATTGTATCTTAGTCAAATTCTTTGGTATCATGTCTATTGAAACTATGTGCTATTGTACAATAGGCATATATGAATAAAAACAAAAAAAATCCCAGCTGGTGTCAGTGGATTTTTTTTTTCATTGACATAAAATCCTTCCGATCGCACTATGGTCCTGGGGTCGATTCAGCCTCTAACATAAATGAGTGCCAGGAGTATTTCTTGGGGGGTAAAGGCGGCTGGTGCGTAAGGCTGACAACCTTACCACCATCCCGTGCCGTTGTTACGAAATCTGGGAACCTTAACTTCCTGGAACCCTCTGGGCCATTCCAGGCCTGTAATGGGACTTATCTACCTTTTTACACTAATTAATACGGTTCTAAATGGCAACAACAAAAGCCTTACGCTGATCGAGTGCTGTATGTATAGACACACAAAACGCCCTGTAATACGGCACGAATTTAGCACCTCTGTCGTAAGGAAATTCATTCCAACCTACTTTCTTTCTGCACCTACGACGATCATTAAAATTATGCATGATTTCAAGCTTCTGCCGCGAAGTAGATGCGAACTGCGTTCTTCTGGGTGGTTACGCAGCGATTATTCGTATTTCATTTTCGAAAACGTATTTTTGGGCCCACGAATTATATGGCGCTATTCGTAAAATTGCGAAAAGCGACTATTAGCTTCGTCATGTCTGTCCGTCTGACCGCATAGAACAACTCGACACCCAGTGGAAGGATTTTAATTAAACTTGATATTTGAGTGGTTTTTTTTTTTCGAAAATCTGTGGAGAAAATTTGATTTTCATTAAATCCGACAGGAATAACGGGTATTTTACATGAAGACCAATATACAATTTTTGACCATACCTCGATCAGTTGTTTTTTGAATGAGAAAAGATAGAGACAAAAGTTGTACAGAAAATCAAAACAATTTTATAATCTCAATAATTAACCAACTTAATGCAAAAATCTTGTTTTATAATAGGTTTATTATATGTCTCTACATGTTTCGAGCACTATGTGTTCATCATCAGGATGCACGGTCAGCAAAACATAAAAAAAAACATATTTTACGTTCAGCAACTCCCACCCCCCCTCCCCAACCCCCCCGAAAATCGTGCCGTTTACGAGATACGTGAAAAAAATATTATAGGGCAGAGCAGGACACAGATGACAATATGGCGCATGCGCATTACATGCTGGATACCTAAGGCTACAGACACACACTCAGAATATGTAATACTTACTGCTTTTCCAATGCGACATCAGTTGCAAGAACGCGCCCAAATGTTACGTTATACTACACTGCCTGTCTCGTTCTAACTAATTTCGAATGTTAGTAAATACTTATCCTGTTTATTCATTAAACGATTTTCGTACATTATATGCGATTTTATTTCCATTGCGAAAGAACCTCAGTGTATCTTCAATCATGACATACTTTACTCCAAATACTGAAGCAGGTCTCCGTGCTGTCCGAACCCTAAACGAACTGCAAACTTAACCCATCAGATTAAGTTCAAACGACAACAAGACATAAATTCCTCGGGCTGATATTTTTAACTACGATAGTAGGGTGTCCCAATAGATAGGTATATACATATATATGTATGTATTTCTTGTTACCTCTATGTTCATTGCGTAGAACAGCGTTGCCGGTTCTTGTAGGCGTATCAAGAAGTTAGAGGAAGCGTCTAAGGTTAAACGATTTCTCTGCAGGAGGTTTCCAAAGGAAGGACATTATTCCTCAAGGTCCTTCTTATGTACAGACTGCATAAAACACAAAGAGTTTTGTAACGCAAAGATATGCAACAACGTCTGTGTGTGTGTGTGTGTGTGTGTGTGTGGGTGTGTGTGGTGTGTGTGTGTGTGTGTGTGGTGTGTGTGTGTGTGTGTGGTGTGGATGTGTGTGTGTGCCAATATTGCCCTTCTGTCACTCTCGCCAGCATTTAATTTCTAGACGTGTTCACAAAAGTGCGGAAAGCGACTGTTAGCTTCGTCATGTCTGTCTGCCTTTCTCTCTATCTGTCTACCTGTCCGTCCGTCTGTCTGTCTCTCTGCGTGTCCGTCCATCCACGTGAAACAACTCGGCTCCCACTGAACGGATTTTCACGAAATTTGGTATTTGAGTACTTTTCGATACTCTGTCGCGAAAATTAATTTTGTCTTAAGATCCGACAAGAAAGGCGGGTACTTTACATGAAGACCTATGCACATTAATGATAGCATCTCGCTCAATCCGTCTTAGAATGATAAATATTTTACACTAAATTAGTAGACAAAAATACATACTTCTAGTTCAATAATGGAGACCGCGGTAGCAGAGTGGTTAAGGTGCTGTGCTACAAATCGGAAAATCGCTGGTTCGATCCCAGCTGGTGTCATTGGAATTTTTCATTGACATAAAAACCTTCCGATCGCACTATGGCCCTGGGGTCGACACAGCCTCTAACAGAAATGACTACCAGGAGAATTTCCTGGGGGTAAGGGCGGCCGGTACGTAAGGCTGACAATTTTACCAACATCCTGTGCCGTTGTCATGAAATCTGGGAACCTTAACTTCCTGGAACCCTCTAGTTCAATGATTTTCTCCCCCTAAAATTGAGCCGTTTATGAGATGACGTGGTAAAAATACGGTACAGCCAGAAAGGCCACAGATAACAATATAATACGGCGCATGCGCTTTGCATGCTGGATGACACACTCAGAATATGTAATACTTATTGCGTATCCACAGCAAAAATGGTTACTCGAACGCCTCAACGTAACATTTGTGCGTACTTTGTCCTGTGATTTTAGTACTTGGTGTATGCAGGTAAGTGGTAATAAGGCGTCCATCATCCAGAAACAGCTCCTTGCCTTGTGAGGCAGTATGGTATAGGAATGTCGCGGTGCAGAGATGACAACTTGCACGAGTACTCGAAGAGTCCCCGGTTCAGATCCCATCCCCATAATAGTCTGGCCGTCCTTACAAGAATTTTTCAAGATTCCTTTCACTTCAACACTGGCTTGATACAGAAGCTGCACAATCCTTAGAATGATCGGTAAATATATATACCAGTCTGCACAGCGTCTTATCCAACAAGTCCTGGGCTCCATCTCTACGCGTAAGCGTATAGTAGCTACAAGACTGGCCACGACTGTACCACCTCGCCACATTCTTTCACATTTACGGATCAGGAAGGCACGTAACACTGTCAATGTAGTTTAATATCTTCATATCATATCAAAATGTTAAGTGAAATAAACCGTTGTCTATACAAAGTTTCGACACTATATGCCTATAGCCTGAGCGATGGGTAAGAGGTAAAGGTAAAGGTAAATTTCGCTCTAGAAGAAGCCACGAAGACCCGGAGGCGGAATAGATGTATAACTCTAATCTTTCTTTAACCTCGGCGCTAGGTGGGGGTAGGTGGTCAACGCCACGCCCCGGCCGCTTCTACCCCCGGGAAAGAGACACGGTACCCATTGTACAGGAGGCTGGGTGGGCCCCAGGGCCGTTCTGGACGGGTGAGGAATATGCCGCCCCCACCGGGATTCGATCCCCGGATAGTCCAGCCTGTCGCGAGTCGCTATACCGACTGAGCTACCGCGGTCCACTGCGCTACGAGTAAAGCAATCCCATTACAGGCCTGGACAGACCCTGAGGTTTCCACGAGGTTGAGGCTCCCAGATTTCAAGACAATCGAAACATGTAGGTGGTAGGGTTGTCAGCCTTACGCACCGGCCGCCTTTACCCCCCAGGAAATATTTCTGGTACTCATTTCTGTTAGAAGCTGAATCTACCCCAGAGCAATAGTGCGGCCGGAAGGATTATGTCAATTAAAAATTCCAATGGCACCATCGGGAATCGAACCCGCGACCTTCCACCTTGTAGCGCAGTGCAGCGCTACGAGTACAATAATTAAAGAAAGCAGACGCAAACATACAAAACAAGAACTTTATGCATTCGATCAAAGAACTAACGGCGTTCATACAGACGGATGGCCACAGCTGGGTGTCGCTACATTGGATCATTGCCTGACGGTCCAAATGCTGATATAGGTACTCCCAGCGGTACAATACTGTCCCATAATCATGCCGCATTTTCAATAGGATATGGCAATTGTTTAGAATCAGGAGTCATGTAGAACCAAATGAAAGGTTACAAGCTAAGAGGAAAGGTAAGGGAATTTAGTGGTGGGTCTAATTTAATCTCCATGTCTTGGCACATCATGAAATTGAGTGCAAAGTAGAGGAATTACAAGAAAAAATACAAAACGAATACGAATAGTATGAATAATTTATCAGTTGAGTCATAGCACATGATTATGAAATGGCAACAGTCGGCGCAGTGGTCACTAATACCAGCCAGGAGAAGAATAAGATGATTCAAACGAGACTAAGGGAGAATTGCGGAAGAGAGGATTAACGGAAGAGAGGGCAAGAAAGACGAGAGAAAGAGAGAGAGAGAGAGAGACTGAGGTGCAAAAGTGGAAGAAAAAGGACAAAAATCAGAAAAGACACAAAACCATTAAACTTTTGGCGCCGGAATTATTTTTTTTTTATTTTAGCACACTCTGTATATAAAATGTGAATAATACAGGAACCAAATATGTTGGAATTATGAAACAAACTGCATTTTGAAGAGAAAGAAACGGAGAGTATATACCATGTTTAAAATATTCAGTACATATATTTGTTGAATAAATATATAAAATGTAACTTTAGAGGTTAACGATGCGGTACGACCACTATAGTTGACATTAGGCGTCAAAAGGTTAAAATGTCTATGTTGCCTCTACATACCTACGGTTCTCATAAGGAATCATCTATCCACGGACTGTACTTCCCTCTTTATTAGTACACTCAGATCAATCAGGACGGATTTTCTAAAGTGGACAATAGCTTACAAATGGGCCAGGGCTTCAACCGATTGGGACCTTACCGAAATAAGTGGCCTGCTTGCTAAGCAGTTACTGGTCACGGGTTCATAATGTCTTGTTGAATGTACGGTCGCTTATGATGCGCGTTTGTTTTAATACGGTTAGAAATATAACGACAGCAAGTGATTTGAAGGTTTTGAAAGGCAAGTATCGAACAGGTATTAAACACCTTGTTGTGCAACTAGTGCACAATATATAATATGTAGAAACAATTAAAATTATAAAATATTTAAAAGTGCTCCACAACATGTTTCGGATCACAGAGGATCCATCATCAGGGAGCCTTGTACAGTGCTTGGCTAAAAATTACAATAATGGTTCTATCGTGTCCGTTGATATGGACAAGGTCGGTGTTATGGCAGCATATTGTGACCGTGTGTGCGTGTGTGTGCGTGCGTGTATGTGTAGTTCACTGTATATGCAGTATATATATACAGTGAACTACACACACGCACAACGGGTCAGAATATGCTGCCATAACACCGACCTTGTCCATATCAACGGACACGATAGAACCATTCTTGTAATTTTTAGCCAAGCACTGTACAAGACTCCCTGATGATGGATCCTATGTGATCCGAAACATGTTGGAGCAATTTTAAATATTTTATAATTTTAATTGTATCTACATATCATATATTGTGCCTTAGTTGGATAATAAAGTGTTTAATTATCATAGATGCACGGTGCAAACATGAAGATCGAACAGTTACGTCAACACTCCCCACTCCCACTCCCCAACCATACCTTCTGGTAGTTGCTGAACTTTACTTTTGAAGTACATTACGGAGGCACACGACCTACCACAACTGTCAATTTATTCTACCCCCACATCGCAATAAATTATACATGAGGTAAAGGTAAAGGTAAAGCAGTCCCGTTACAGGCCCGGAGGGGCCCAGAGGGTTCCAGAAAGTTAAGGTTCCCAGATTTCGTGACAACGGCACAGGATGGTGGTAAGGTTGTCAGCCTTACGCAGCTGCCGCCTTTACCCCCCAGGAAATACTCCTGGTGCTCATTTCTGTTAGATGATGAGTCGACCCCAGGGCAATAGTGCGATCGGAAGGAATTATACATGAGTACAGAATTTTCGGGCTTCTCTATATAAAAGTAAGATTCAAAATAGTGCTTTTCTGTATTGTTTTGTAGATCTGTAGGTCAAAAATTGTCAAGATTGGCGCACAAACTTTCAGGACAAGATAACGTTACAGCTAAGATTACAGTCTGCTACAATGTAACACCGTCTAATCTACCCTGAAAACGAATCCAGCAATTTCCTCCGAAACGTATGTAAATATCCATCATTTCTACAGGGCGTCATGTCGCAGAAGACAGTAACCATCAAAATCACCGCCACGATAATATCACATCCTACAATTCTAAAAAAATTATTCTATTATTCTCCCTACATTTTAAATTTTATTACCGAAAGCTTTGAACCTTATTACTTGTGTTATTTTATATTTGAAATTACATTTATTTTAAATTCATAATACAGGGTTATTCGAAATGACTGTCGGGGTTTTAACAACTTGTCATACACAATGCACCTGAGATAGGAGTATGTGTATTTTTTAATTTAATAGAGCACCTTAAAGGTATGTAACAAAAATTTGGATTGTTGTTCTATTAAACAAAAAAAAACACATATACTGCTATCTCAAGTGTATTGTGTTTAACAAGTTGTTAAAACCCCGACAGTCATTTCGAATAACCCTGTACATATATATATATATATATATATAACATGTAAACGAGATCTCGTACTCTATAAAGCATTGTTAAATGTATACAATATTTTTTAGGGCTCAGCCTGAAGATGGATCTATAAGAGGAGCCGAAACATGTTGCGGTTATAAATAATTTAATAATCTTTTCATTGTAATTACTTAATATGTATGTATTGTTGTTAGTTGTCTTATGTGTACTGTTGTAGTTGTCTTGTGTGTATTGTTGTTTGTTGTCTTGTGTGTATTGTTGTAGTTGTCTTGTGTGTATTGTTGTCGTCTTATGTGTATTTGTTATACTATGTGTGTATTGCTGTTTTTACTTTAGATGCCGAACTGCTGGCTAGAAGTCAGTATTCGGAAGGTCCCGCGACCGGCCATCTCGACACAGGTTTTTCTCGGCTTCCCTTTGTCTATAAGCAAATGCTGAGATGGTTCCCAACATTCCAAGTTGCCACTACATGCTTCTCAACTAGCCCTCACGACGTAAATATATTAGTAACCAATTTCATATTTTGTATACATGTAAAATAACCACTGCCACCGGGTGACAACCCAATTACAGTTAATAAATATTATTAGTATATTATTTATAACTGTATGAAGTACAGTTACAAGATGCAAGTCCAGTTTCTTAATATCAAATCGCTGGAGGAATGCTGTCTTGCTCACCTTAGTACCCCCGTTTCTATTTACTGTTTGTACATAATTCTGGTCTCGTGGCAAAAAATGTTATAAAACTTTACAAAAGTAGTGAAGATACTGAGACATAGTTTTCAGAACGCTAGTATAAAAAACATGGCGAATTGGCGAGATTATAAAATGGAGACGGTAATTTAATTATATTTAAAATGTTTCAGACATTATGTATTGTACTAGATTTTATATATACATACACAATTTTTTAAAAGTAATTTCTGTAGAATGCAAAAAAAGACGACTAGATAATTTATTTAATTAGTATACCAACTGATGCACACACATAAAAATTCCACAATAAAAAATTAAAATTGCTCCGACATCTTTAGATCCTAAGATCATCATCAGGGAGCTACATTTTCCTAGCTAAAGTCACCATTAAAATTAGTCACTAATTAATTTCGTTGTATAAACAAGGTGTTGTGGCAGCATGTCTGTAATGTAAGTTATACTGATTAAGTATATTGTCAAAATAATAATATAGTAATAATATCAAAATGAATTAATATTAGCTGAATTTTTTACTCTAATAATTAGGCTGCCACAACACCCTGTATATACAACGAAATTAATCAGTGACTAATTTTAAAAGTGACTTTAGCGAGGAAAATATAGCTCCCTGAAGATAATCTTAGGATCGAAACATGTCGGAACAATTTTGATGTTTTAATGTGGAATTTTTATGTATGTGCATCAGTTGGTATACTGATTAAATAATCTGACGATATGCACGGTGCAACAATAAGGACGAGTACCTAAATTTCAAATTATTTTGCTTTCAGTTTGATAGCGGTAAAAGAGAATCGAAGGTTAAAAAATTAAATGTTGTACGAAGACATTACATATAACTAAATGCCTATACAGCAGATATGGAACACTGTCTAACCTTTTAAATCCTAGTGGCCAAGTGATGTACCACCAGTTTAACATTCAACAGCTGTAGGCTCTGCCCACACTGTATTTATGTATTTTGTATTTATCTGAGAACAAACAGCGACTTGTGCCACTTACAGCATAAACTGATTGGTTTTTATAACAGAGATTTAACCCTTTACAGCCCAGTGGTCACTATATGTACCACCAGTATAACA
>Ga0131853_10022898_pt1 | contig 11289 bp, 9 predicted proteins | sample TergutLab28metaG_FD_92764 | JGI IMG/M metagenome (GOLD analysis project Ga0131853, IMG submission 92764) | Labiotermes labralis P1 segment gut microbial communities from Petit-Saut dam, French Guiana - Lab288 P1 (version 2) (version 2) | ecosystem: Host-associated > Arthropoda: Insects >...
CTTGGCTCGGGGCAGTTTATCCCCGGTTTTGAAGAGCAAGTGGTGGGCCACACACCCGGCGAAAGCTTTGCAGTAAACGTATCGTTCCCTGAGGAATACCATGCCGAGCACCTTGCCGGCCAACCGGTGGTGTTTGAAGTGACCCTGCATGAGCTGAAAGCTGAAGAATTGCCGCCCCTTGATGACGATTTTGCACAAGAAGTTGGCGAAGACTACAATACCGTGGAAGAGCTAAAAAAAGGCATTGCCGAGGAATTGGTAGACAGCAAAAAACAAGCCGCCGATGAAGCCTTTGACAAAGCCGTGCAAGATAAATTGGTTGAATTGCTGCAGGGCGAAATCCCGCAGGAAATGTTTGACCGCCGCACGCAGCAAAATATTGATATGTTCTTGGAGCGCTTTCAGCTTTCGTTGGAGCGCTATGCCGAAATTTTTGGCGAAAGCGCCGAGCAGCTTACTGCACGATTGGCCGAACAAAGCCAAATGCAAGTGAAAGTTGAACTTGCGCTGGAAAAAATCGCAGTGCTGGAAGATTTTTCGCCCACCGCCGAAGAAATTGAAGCTGAGCAACAACGCCTGGCAGAGCAATACAACGTGCCGCTGCAACGCGTGCAAATGGCGGTGCCCGAAAGCGATATCACCAAAGACCTCAACCGCGTGCGCGCGCTGGAGTTTGTGAAAGGCACTGCGATTAAAGCATAGCTTTTTGCCCCATACTGTAGGGGCGAGCGTCCTCGCTCGCCCGTAAAAGATGAGAACGCTAACGGGCGACCGATACAGTCGCCCCTACAATCAGCTTTGGAGGTATATCATGGCATTAGTCCCTATGGTTATCGAGCAAACCGGGCGCGGCGAGCGCAGCTTTGACATTTTTTCACGACTGCTCAACGAGCGCATTGTCATGCTCAGCGATGAAGTGAACGACGTGACGGCCAGCTTGGTCATCGCACAGCTGCTGCATTTGGAAAGCGAAGACCCCGAAAAAGACATCAGTTTTTATATCAACAGCCCCGGCGGCAGCGTGAGTGCAGGTCTAGCGATTTTCGACACCATGAACTACATCAAATGCGATGTGGCCACCATCTGCATGGGCATGGCCGCCAGCATGGGTTCGTTTTTGTTGGCCGCCGGCACCAAAGGCAAACGCATGGCACTGCCCAACAGCGAAATTATGATTCACCAACCCATGGGCGGCGCGCGCGGCCAGGCCAGCGACATCAAAATTGCCGCTGACCACATTCTACGCACTCGCGCACGGTTGAATAAAATTTTGGCCGAGCGCACCGGGCAGCCGCTTGAGGTCATTGAGCGCGATACCGACCGTGACTTTTTCATGAATGCCGAAGATGCAATGGCATACGGCATTGTGGACAAGGTGCTGGACAAACGATAAGTTAAAGAAGTTGCAGGAGCTAGTATGCAAGAATTTTTTCAAGGCGAAATGCCGCAGAATGTCATCTGCACGTTTTGCGGCAAAAGCCAGGCAGCCATTGATAAACTGATTGCGGGGCCGGGCGTGTTCATTTGCAATGAATGCGTGGAGTTTTGCGTGGATATCCTCAATGAGGAACACGATGAGCTGCCGCCCATGGAGCCGTTGCGTCCGGTTTTTTCTAACCGGCTGCTAACTCCGATGGAAATCAAACGCAAGTTGGATGATTTTGTAGTTGGCCAAGATGCTGCAAAAACCGCCCTTTCCGTGGCGGTGTATAACCATTACAAGCGCATTGGCCACTTGGGCCAGCGCGCCAGCCGTGTGGAGATTCAAAAGTCCAACGTGCTGATGCTAGGGCCGACCGGCTCGGGCAAAACCGAGCTTGCGCGAACCCTCGCACGCATTTTGGACGTGCCCTTTGCCATTGCTGATGCCACTACGTTAACCGAAGCGGGCTATGTGGGCGAAGATGTGGAGAATATTCTGCTGCGTCTGATTCAAGCCGCTGACCACGATGTGGAACGCGCCGAACAGGGCATTATCTACATTGATGAAATTGATAAAGTCGCCCGCAAAAGTGAGAACCCATCCATCACGCGCGATGTGTCAGGCGAGGGCGTGCAGCAGGCACTACTGAAAATTCTTGAGGGCACCATGGCAAGTGTCCCCCCACGTGGCGGTCGCAAACATCCCGGTGATGAACTGCTACAAATTGACACCACCAACATACTGTTCATCTGCGGCGGCTCGTTTGCGGGCATTGAGTCGGTCATTGAACGGCGCGTGGGCGGCAGCAGCATGGGCTTTGATGCGCCCATCAAACTACGTGAAAAAGAAAAAGTAGACAAAATGCTCTCACAAGTCATTCATCATGATTTGGTTAAGTTCGGCATTATCCCCGAGCTAGTTGGCCGCATGCCTGTTATTGCCGCGCTGGAAGAACTGGACGTACCCAACCTGGTGCGCATTCTCAGCGAGCCGCGCAACGCATTAATTAAGCAATTCGGCCAGTTGTTTGCCTACGATGGCGTGGAGCTGGAGTTTGAGCGCGATGCACTCATTGCGATTGCCGAACGAACTCTTGAGAAAGACACCGGGGCACGCGGCCTGCGCAGCGTGATGGAAGCGCTGCTGCAACCGCTGATGTATTCTATCCCCAGTGACCCAACTGTGGAGCGCGTGGTGGTCACCGCCGCATGCGTGACCGAAGGCGCAGACCCGCAAGTGGAACGTAATCCTGCGCGCATGAAGCGTAAGGCTGGGTGATTGTTGTTCTTTACCATAAGGAGTGCGAATGGACAAGCAAACCAGTGAACTGGCAAACTTAATCAATCAACAAAAAAACGCCTCTACTCCTGCCCGCAAATCAAGTGGACCGGGGTTGTTGGCTTGGGTGACTGCGGCGCTGATTGCATTGTTTGCCATGGTGATGTTCATCCCCGCAGCGCTGAATTTGAGTTTAACCAGCTACGCCGCGCTTGGCATGTGGCACGAGCTGCGCGGCGATGATCTGGCCGCCGCCGACATCTACATGAACCTGATGAATACTGAAGCCGACATTGAAGCTTGGGCGCGCGAACACTTCGCGCCCGGCACAGGCAGCGGATTCACCACCAATAATTTTGGCATTGCGCGGCGCATTCAGATGCTGCAGCGGTTGTATGGCCCAATCAGCTTTTGGCAAATGGAGCAGCAAATGCACATGCACCAAATGCCGCCACTGCTGGATTGGTTCGCCGACACCCGCATGCCGCGCCGCTTGGCTCGCTTTGCCGAACAGGTAGAGATTGTGGAATTGATTCTTCTTGGCGACATGCAGCGCGATGACGTGCCCGCTCGCCATGTGTTGATTTACGACAGCATCAATTTGGCCGGGCTGGCCGTGCAAGACCCCGCTAGCGACGAAGTAGGTGAGTTGATGCATGTGCTGCAAAGCAACCGCAGGCACCAGTGGTGGATGACCTCCACCGTGGCGCAAGAGCGCGCCCGTGCACTGGAAGATTGGTCATTACTTGCCAATTTAGCCAAGCAAGCTGTGGCACGCAATTCATTTGATTTTGCCGCCATGCAGCGGCATGTGCGTGCCCTATTTTTGGCCGGCAATGAAGACCAAGCTTTTGCCATGTCAGAGTATTACGCCATCGCACAACCCGATATTGCCGCGCAAATGCAGCTGCAGCGCGCAGATTTCACTCTGCGGCAAGGCAATTTTGCACAAACCCTAGAAATGACCAAACACCTGCGTGCAACGCACCCGTTGCGCCATGGGCAGGACAATTCTGTGTATATGAACGCGGTGGCATTGCAAGGTGCCGCACTGCTGTTGCAAGGCAACATTGATGAAGCTTACTCCCTGCTGCGCAACTACATTGAAGGGCAGTTTCCCGTTAATCAGCAGCTGGTGTTTACAGCGTTTGCGGCATTTATCGCGGCAGATGACGTGGAATTCCTTGACGACTTGCTTGAGCCACTTCATCCGCAATTACAAGAACTGCATGCAGGCAACATCACATTGCAAGAAATATTCACACAGGGCTGGGGGGTGCTATCATGAAAATGATTTTTTTCATCAGCAAGCTTATCACTACTCCCGGCGCATTTCTCAAAGGTTTTTGGGAACACCTAACCTGCCGCCTGCTGGGTCTTGCTGTGCAAGGCAATAGTTACCTGCCCGCAGACTACCACTGTGGGCATGTGCACAATTCACCTACCAAAACCCCAACCCAAGCTTTTTTGCTGGCGTTGTTGCCCTATTTGGCGCAGCGCGTGCTAGCGTGGGTGTTCATCGCAGCGTCGGCACCGCCGCTTCTATTGTTCGGCGTGCGCAACGCACAAGACAGCCACTTCTTCTTCCTGTACTTGGTCGCGCTATACTTCGGACTGAGCCTGTTGTGCAATAGCTTTCCCTCATGGCCGCAAATGCAACGGCAGTGGGAACTATTCTACGGCGCAAAAGCAAAAGCAGGCAAAGCCGCGAAAATTCTGCTGGTACCGTGCAATGCATGGTTTTTTGCCGGCGCATGGCTAGAGAAAACCGGCGTGTTCACCTTTGTGCTGTTTAGCGCAGTCATTGTGTCTTGGTTCGCCTATTAAATCGTATGAAAAGCTCAAAACTTTTTCGCAAGTATTTTTCCGCGTTCATGATAATTTTGCTGAGTGCCTTTGTGTTTTTAGGTTCGGCGCTGTTGGTGTTTTCCACGCAGTATTGGACGCGTGACCGGCAGGAATTGCTAATGGCCAACGTGAGCCAGGCCGCACACGACATCAGCAGGATTTATGCAGGCGATTATTTGGCCTACATGGAGGAAATTAATCATCAACAGGCAATTGCCGATGTGCTAGTGCAGGCTTCGGCCGCGTTTGAGGCACAGGTATTTGTCTTCAATACCGATGGCCGCGTGATTGCCTGCCCCGAAGTGGTGCATGATACCTGGCTGCCCTCCCCTGTGCTGTGCGCGCTGCACGGCACTTGGCGCATGCCGTGGGATATCATTTCTCCCGCGCTGATGGGCGATTTTACACAAGTGGGCAATGCTGGTGGCTTGTTTGACCAAAGCATGCTCATTGCCGCGCAGCCTTTCACGTTGCAAGGTGAAACGGCGGGCTTTGTGCTAGCCGCACAGCCTTTCAATGTAGGGCTATTTGCCTATCTTGGCGGGATTTTGCGATTGTTTTTGCTGTCAGCACTGGTGGTGATGATGCTTGCCTTTGCGGCGGTTTATCTAATCACACGCAGGCTTGTGCGACCACTCAACGACATGGCAGCCGCTACCAAGCGCTTTGCGCAAGGCGATTTTCGTCACCGCGTAACCGCCCCCGACAAAGACGAACTGCGCTTGCTGGCAGATGCTTTCAACGCCATGGCGATTAACCTGGCCACGCTTGAGGCAAGCCGCCGCAATTTTGTGGCCAATGTGTCGCACGAGCTAAAAACGCCTATGACCAGCATTGGCGGATTCATTGACGGCATGCTCGACGGCACCATTGCGCCCGAAGACCACGCGAAATATCTCGCGCTGGTTAGCGGCGAAGTGCGCCGGCTAAGCCGTTTGGTGACGGGCATGCTAAACCTAAGCCGCATTGAGGCCGGGCAGCTGCAAATGCGCCGCAGCACCTTTGACCTCAGCGAACTATTATTCACCACGCTGCTTTCTTTTGAAAAAATGATCGCCGAAAAACACCTGGAGTTGGGCGGACTGGATGACTTGCAGCCACTGACCATCTTCGGCGACCAAGATTTGCTTACACATGTGTTCTATAACCTCATCGATAACGCTGTAAAATTCACGCCACCGGGCGGGGAAATCATTCTGCGTTTGCAGCAAACGTCCACGGGCAACCGCATCACGCTGCGCAACACAGGCACCGGTTTACCGCCCGAGGAACTCACCCGCATCTTCGAGCGATTTTACAAGGCCGACCAATCACGCAGCTATGACGTGAAAGGCGCGGGGCTGGGACTGTATCTTGTGCAGACCATCGTGCGCATGCACGGCGGCACCATTGATGTGGACAGCGACCACCACAACTGGGTGGAGTTTGCCGTGGAATTACCCCTTGATTAGGAGAAATTTATGCAATCCCCATTAGCCGAACGCCTGCGCCCCCACACTCTTGATGACATGGTTGGCCAGCCCCACTTGCTGGGCGAGGGTCGCGCCTTGCGTCGCATTGTGCAAAGCGACACGCTGCCTAACTTGATTTTCTATGGTCCTTCCGGCGTGGGCAAAACCACATTCGCCAACATCATTGCCCGACAAACCGACCGCACTCTGATTAAGCTCAATGGCACCACGGCAGCCACTGCAGACATTAAAGCTGCTGTGGCGCAGACGAATACCCTCATGGCGCCAAACGGCGTGCTGCTTTATCTGGACGAAATTCAATATTTCACCAAAAAACAACAGCAAAGTTTGCTGGAATGCATTGAATCCGGCGCGGTCACACTCATCGCGTCAACTACCGAAAACCCCTATTTTTATGTATACGGCGCGATACTGAGCCGTTCAACTGTGTTTGAGTTTAAGGCGTTAACGGCTGAGCAAATTGTGCCCGCCGTCATACGTGCTTTCGATTTTCTGCGCGACGAACAAGGCGTGCAATTTATCGTGGAGGATGGCGTGCACGAGCACATCGCCCGTGCCTGCGGCGGCGATGTGCGCAAGGCAATTAATGCGGCTGAACTTTGTTTTTTGTCGCGCAATGATGACAAAATCACACTGGAGCTAGCCCGCGAGTTGGGGCAAAAATCCGCCATGCGCTACGACCGCGAGGGCGATGAGCATTATGATATTTTGTCAGCTTATCAAAAGTCGATGCGGGGTAGCGACCCCGATGCGGCACTGCACTACTTGGCAAGATTGCTTGAAGCCGGCGACCTCCCCAGTGCTATGCGCCGCTTAATGGTCACCGCCTGCGAGGATGTGGGTCTAGCTTGGCCGCAGATTATCCCCATTGTAAAAGCTGCGGTGGACGCCGCACAGATGGTCGGCCTACCCGAGGCGATGATTCCCCTGGCCGACGCGGTTGTGCTGGTGGCCACTGCACCCAAATCCAACACGGCATATACGGGTATTCATGCCGCCTTTGAAGATATCCGTGCGGGCAACAGCGGACCAATTCCCCGCCAGCTGCAAAACAAACACTATGACGGTGCGGACAATGATGACCCCGGGCAGCATTATAAGTATGCACATGACTATGCGAACCGCTGGGTCAAGCAGCAGTATCTGCCTGACGCATTGAAAGACCGTGTATACTACACCTATGGTGCTAACAAACATGAGCAGGCCACTAAAGCCTATTGGGAGAAAGTGAAAGGATAAACGCATGACCACACACGAAAAAGCCAACAAACTGCACAAAAATGTCAACACATTTATCCTATCTTGCGTGGGCGAGGACGGCTACCCGTTAACCAAAGCGGTTGTGCCCGCCAAGCACCGTGAAAGCCTAAATGAGCTGCATTTCTGCACCAATACATCCTCAAAATTTGTGGCCGCCATTAATCAAAATACAAAAACCAGCGTTTATTTTTACAGCCGCAAACTGGTAATATGGAAGGGCTGTTACCTTAAAGGCAACATAGAAATCGTGAGCGACATGGCTGTGAAAGAAAAATACTGGGACGCCAAGTATGCGAGTGCGTATGATGAAAAAGCCCATACAGATCCCGACTATTGCTTACTGAAATTCACGCCAACCCATGGGCGATTCTACGCCAACTTCACGCTTGAAGATTTTGCATTTGAATAGGAAACACCATGAAAAACGATGACTTTCTGTCCGCAGGCGTTGCGCCAGGTGGACTATATAGCCGCGATGAAATCCGTGTGTTGTTGTGCGATTTGGCTGCGCAACTGGCGCTGCCTTTCACCGTCACACAGGCCGAAGCCGTATTTGTGGGCGAGGGGCTGGCGAATTATTTTGAGTTCCATGCCGCACTGCATGAGCTAACCCAACAGGGCAAGCTGCTGCTTGAAGCCAAGCTAGGGCAGTTGTGCCTTGCACTGCCCGAAAGCAACAAGCACGCCGCGGCTACCCTTGCGGCAGAGCTGCCCCGCCGGGTACGTGACCGCGCCCTGCATGCTGCCGAACAACTGCAGTTGCACACCACTCGTGAGGCCGACAATCGCATTTCAGTCTACCCTACCGATGGTGGTGGGTTTTACATCACCTTTCGGCAGGGCGAAAGCGATGACATGCTGTTGAGTGTGACCGTCTATGCGCCGGACAAAGACGAGGCTGAACGAGTACGCGCGCGGTTTCTCAAAAACCCAGGCAAGCTTTACAGTGCGGTGTTGGGGGCATTGTAGTCACATCTGTTTGTGCAAATTGACGAAAAAAAGCGCAAAACAACGCCCCGCAATTTGAATTGACAACACGGCGCAATGGTGGTATAATAGATAAGGTGTCGCACACAGCGGCGGTTGCTCCCTAAGCCTCCGAAAGGAGGTGAACGGTTGGAGGCTATAGAACTGTTGATGTACTTACTGGTTTTTCTGGTTGTCGCAACACGCTTTCTGGAAACCAAAGACCATGTCAATAAGAAGTAACCGCCCCTGAGTTGGCAGCTCGGGCGGTTACTTCTCGTTTTTCATTTTAAGGCGAGGGTGAGCAGTTGCCGTCTGTTGTTGCGGCACCACCCCTCGCTTATTAGTATAGCACAATCTTACTTGTTTGTCAAGTAACATTTTTCACCCGAAAGGAAATATTTCATGAACATGCTCAACAAAAAAACCGTCGAGGACATCGCCGTGGCCGGTAAAAAAGTGCTGGTGCGCTGCGATTTCAACGTGCCACTCGATAATGGCACAATCACCTCTGACCAGCGAATTAAAGCCGCACTCCCCACCATCAACTACTTAATTGAACAAGGCGCCGCAGTGATTTTATGCTCGCACCTTGGCCGCCCCAAAGGCCAAGTGAATCCCGAATTTTCGCTGGCTCCCGTAGCAAAACGCCTAGGCGAGCTGCTCAGCGCACCGGTGACAATGGCCACCGATGTTGTTGGCGCAAGTGCACAAAGCCTTGCTGCTAATTTGAAAGCTGGTGAAGTGTTGCTGCTGGAAAACGTACGTTTTGAAGCAGGCGAAACCAAAAACTGCCCCGAGCTAAGCAAACAATTTGCAGCACTGGCAGATGTATTCGTCAGCGATGCCTTTGGCTCGGCGCACCGCGCGCACAGTTCCACCACTGGCGTGGCAGACTATCTGCCTGCCGTGTGCGGCTATCTCATCCAAAAAGAGTTAGAATTCATCGGCGGCGCACTGGGTAATCCCACTCGCCCGCTCGTTGCCATTTTGGGCGGCGCAAAAGTTAGCGACAAAATCGGCGTGATTGAGAACTTGCTTGACAAAGTTGACACGCTCATCGTTGGTGGCGGCATGGCTTATACTTTCTTAAAGGCGAAAGGCTGTGAAATCGGCAATTCACTGGTAGAACTTGATCGCCTTGATTTGGCATGCGAGTTGATGGAAAAAGCCGGCACTAAACTTAAATTGCCCATTGACCATGTTGTCACACAGGAATACAGCCCCGATGGCTTCAATAAAATTGTGCCGCGCAACGAAATCGAAGATGGCTGGGAAAGCCTAGATATCGGCCCGGCAACGCGTGAGCGCTTTGCCAATGAACTGCAAGGCGTAGGCACGGTCATTTGGAATGGCCCGATGGGCGTGGCGGAATGGGATGCCTATGCGCAAGGCACCATTGCGGTGGCCAATGCGATTGTGGAAAGCGGTGCACTTTCGGTCATTGGCGGTGGCGACAGTGCTGCGGCCATCAAAAAGCTTGGCTACAGCGATAAAGTCAGCCATGTGAGTACCGGCGGCGGCGCAAGCTTGGAATTTATGGAAGGCAAAGAATTGCCGGGGATTGCGTGTCTAAATAATAAATAACAATGCAGAATGCAGAAATGGGAGCACATCCACATTTCTGCATTTTTATTTATTATTTCTCATTTAAGGGTCACGATAGTGACTCCATGCTCGCCCTCACCGAATATGCCCAAGCGATGGCTTTGCACATGCTTGCAGTCTTTTAGATATTTCTGCACCGCGCTGCGCAATGCCCCCGTGCCCTTGCCGTGCACCACGGTGAACTCCCGCAGGCTGGTGCGCAGCGCTTGGTCGATGAACCGCTCAAGCTCCAACAAACACTCGTCCACCATCAATCCACGCAAATCCAATCGGGTTGAGTCAACAGCGGCAAGCTCACGATCGCCGGTGCGCTTGGCTTTTTTGCCGTTATCACGCGAGCCTGCTTTCAAGCCCATGTGCGCCAGTTTTTCACGCGCAACGTTGAGATCAAGCTCTTCATTCGTCGTGTCGCTTAGTTCATCTAACCCCTGGTTGAGCACTTTTTTCGCTTTGCGGGCAACTTCGGCGGCGTTAGCAGCATCAGCTTGCTTCTTGAGTTTATCCAGCTCGTTGACCAGTGCATAGGCCTCGCGTCGTGCTTTGTCGGCGATTTTTTGTGCCGCGGCACGTGCGTCGTTAAGAATTTTTTGCTGCTTGGCATCGCTTTCTGCTTGTGTTTTTTCTGCTTGAGCCAGGGCCTGTTCAGCGGCTAGTTTAGCCGTTTCAGCCTCTTGCAAGGCTTGGTCGGCCTGCGATTGCCGTGCTTGCAGCTGCGCGATGATGTCTTCAAATTCGGCATCTTCTCGGTTCACCAGGCGTTGCGCCCGCTCGATAATCTCACCCGACAGACCAAGACTTTCGCTAATGGCGAAGGCATTGCTGCGCCCCGGCACGCCGATGAGCAGGCGATACGTCGGTCGCAGGGTTTGCACATCAAATTCGCACGAGCCATTTTCCACGCCCGATGTTTGCAGAGCATAGGCTTTCAGCTCGGCATAATGCGTGGTGGCAGCCAAGCGCGCACCCTGCTGCCGCAAACGGTCGATAATCGCCATGGCCAGTGCCGCCCCCTCCACAGGGTCAGTGCCTGCGCCAAGTTCGTCAATGAGCACAAGGCTGCGCTCATCCGCTGTGTCAAGTATACTGACAATGTTCGTCATGTGCGAACTGAATGTTGACAGGCTTTGCTCTATACTCTGCTCATCGCCAATGTCCGCCAGCACCTGCGTGAACACACTGATTCGGCTTTGGTCGGCCACAGGCAGCAGCAGCCCGCACATGGCCATCAGGCTGAGCAAACCGAGGGTTTTTAGGCTCACGGTTTTGCCGCCGGTATTCGGCCCGGTAATCACCAGCGCATCAAAATCTACGCCCAGCGACACATCAATCGGCACTACTTTATCTTTATTAATCAGCGGGTGGCGCGCGCGGCGCAACCAAATTTCACCGCAGTCATTCAGTTCGGGCACGCTGGCGTTCATGTCATAACCTAAA
>Ga0131853_10022901_pt1 | contig 11288 bp, 5 predicted proteins | sample TergutLab28metaG_FD_92764 | JGI IMG/M metagenome (GOLD analysis project Ga0131853, IMG submission 92764) | Labiotermes labralis P1 segment gut microbial communities from Petit-Saut dam, French Guiana - Lab288 P1 (version 2) (version 2) | ecosystem: Host-associated > Arthropoda: Insects >...
AATAAGACAGGCTGGCAATGGTTGTGACCTGTTGAATAAGACAGGCTGGCAATGGTTGTGACCTTTTTAATAAGACAGGCTGGCAATGGTTGTGACCTGTTTAATAAGACAAGCTGGTAATGGTTTTGATGAGGTCAGGAAAATTTGAGCACGGTTTGCCTGGAGTGATTGGGGAAAAACATGAGATGCTGTGTGCCAATTACCAATGGTGCATTTATTTCCAGAGATGATTACAGTGAAGACAAGCTGCCTATGCATCCATGTTTTCAGCTGGTGGCAAACTCTGAGCAAGTGCTCACAACGTTCACTAGTAGACGCCTCCTCACCCTTGAGAAACTGCAGGAACCAAAGGTACAGTATTACTCTAATTTAAGTTTTATATCCATTTATTTTGTCTCTCTGTTTTAATGCCAAAATGTTAGCTATGAAGCATGACATGCCTCTCCTATGGCATATATTAGGCAGCCATTTACAGGAGACACAACCATCTATTACAGTTCTTATAATAAAAGCCAACAAGATGCACTATTTCTCAACTTTATTTTGGTAAAGAACTCTACATGTTTCGTACAGACTTACTGTCCATCATCAGGAATCTTAATACTGTATTCACAGGAACTGGTATTTATCATATGTCATATGTTGACTGTCTGCTAGCGAGGTTGATCCATCCTGACCTTGCTAGCAGACAGTCAACATAACTAGTATGACAAATAGCAATTGCTGTGCATACAGTATGAAGATTCCTGATGATGGACAGTAAGTCTCTCCGAAACATGTAGAGTCCTTTACCAAAATAAAGTTGAGAAATAGTGCATCTTGTTGGCTTTTATTATAAGAATATGTCACAGTGCATGGTCTCTGAATGTCAAAATCTCTTACAGTGTTTCCTGCTTAAGGGGTTTTCAGTGTACAAGTGATAAAGTGAAAAATTCTTAGATGGGGAAATATTAAAAAAAAATTGTTCAAATTTTGTATCCAGTTGTTTATTTTGATCCCAGGAAACTATGCCACAATGTTTAAATAATAAAGATTGCAAATGTATACTGTCAGGGAAACTGATGTGCAGGTACCGTAGTGCTAAAGAAAAATTTTTAAAACTCAAAATCGTCATGGACCACCTAAAAATACAAACCCAAAATCATCAGATGTTGGCACAGGTGCTCGTTCTTTACTTTTCTCACTTGCGTACATCTCAGAGCTTTCATTACACAGTATTCAGTGCTTTTTACCTTATCGTCTACTGCAACACATCATTAACAACTACGCTTGAAGTTTGTATGTTGCTGCAGTGTCTCTGTGATGTGATTCAGTTGGTCAAATGTGAACAGCAGAAATATTGAAGTTGGAAACAATTGGTCGAATGGTTACACACAAGTGACACCTGAAAGGTATTGTTACATTACTAAGACTGTTTATTAAGAGGATGTCAGTTCTTGTCTTTGAAATTGTATTTGCCGTGAGAGGCACAGCTTAGATAATGTGACATGGCTATATGCTTATGCTTGCAGCAACTTTAAAACTGTAAGCACCAAGTTTTAATTACATATTTGACGTTCAGATGACCATGCGTCGTGATAAATTCTTATAATAAAACCAACTTGATGCAATAATTTCTCAAATTTATTTTTGGAATAAAAACTCTTCATGTTTTGGACAGTCCCTCTGTCCATCATCAGTAGTTTTTTACTGTACACACAGCAATGGTATGTATCATACAGGTTTGCTGACAGCTTGCGAGCAGGATCAGAATGATGGACAGAGGAACTGTCCAAAACATGTAGAGTTTTTTTTTTTTTTTTTTTTTCTTTCCAAAAATAAATTTGAGAAATTAGTGCATCTAGTTGGTTTTATAATAAGAATTTTAATTAAGTATTCATCGTTAAGTACAAGAAAGACATGGGCAGGAAACATTGGTTCAAAATGTAAAACATTTGCCATGATGAAAACTGATTTTGATTGGTGGAAAGTATGACGGCCACATCACTTTTGAGATCAGAAGGAATGGTACCAAGGAACAGTTCTCTTTGAAGTACAGACCCTGTTCATGAAATTTTTGTTTATGGCCTGACATAGTCTGCTAATTTAAGTTATTTTCAAAATTACATTCTGTTACATAACTATTATATTCTGTTACATAACTATTACATTCTGTTACGTAACTATTATATTATTCTTGATTTCAAAATTTTGCCGTGTTCTGAATGATGTATGCTTTCTTTTGGGTAATTCTCCGGCTGCTGAATTTTATGTGCCAACGTTTCAAAACACTCTTGTCTGTTCCATCTTCATTTGGCACAAAATTCAGATGCTGGGGAATTACCCAGAAGAAAGCATACAATATTACATTATTGTTATTTTCTTGTTATATTTTGGGAACTTTTTTGTTCATTAAACAGTGAAGAAACAGAAATTAAACCATTTGTTACAGAAATGATGAAGTAACATTGTAACATGTGGAGTCAGACATTGGTTACTGTCATGTGTATGTGTGTGCCATCATTTACAGGAGGGATGTAGTGGTGCAGGTGTGAATTCTCTGGTGGGAGATTTCCGCGCCAAGTTTTTCCAGTATGGAGAACAGCAGCGAAAACAACGCAAACTTCGGAAAGTAATGGCAAGAGAGGCTTACCTGCAGGCGGCATCTCAGGTGGAGGAAGATGAAGTGAACTGTGGAGCCGAGAATGAAGAAAGAGACAACAGTAGTTCAGAGAGATGACAGTAAATGTAAAAGATAAAAGTAATGCTATCCCATTACAGGCCTGGACAAGCCCTGAGGGTTGCAGGAGGCTGAGGCTCTTGGATTTCCAGACAGTCAGCACATGAAGGTGGTAGGGTTGTCAGCCCTACGCACCAGCTGCCTTTACCCCCCAGGAAATATTCCTGTTACTCATTTCTGTTAAGAGGCTGAGTCAACCCCAGGGCCATAGTGTGTCCACCATGGTTATAAAAGCCAATCAATTAATAACGTACAAAGCAAAGGTCGCTTTCTGTTCCAAGATACATACAAAAGACTCAACGCAAAGCAAGCACCATGTAGAATTTTTGAATGTTAAACTTGGTGGTACATAAAGAAGCCGCTAGGCTTTAAAAGGTTAATCAGCTACTTGATTCTTCTCCACCTTATGTTCTAGTATTGTGGCAGAAATTGGAAGTTTCACGACAAAGACATGCATCCTTATGCAGTATGAGGTTAACTGTCTAGAGAGCAGCATAAATTTGGCTACCACATCCTTTAACATTAAGCAGTAAACAGCCGGGTTTGTATTTAAATTATAGCACATGGTTTACGAAAAGTGCATTATTTGGATAGAAAAAGATAAAATTATGAGATAAATGGCATTCTATGGAAAATAAAACTGATTATGTAGCTTGTTTTAATATTACAGTACATTTCCTTGTTAATTTCTAGGGGTGTTTTTTTTTTACTTGCGTTTGCATATGTGGATGTAGGTTTTTAAAAGTGAAGTAGCATTTTGCCCACAGTGTATTTATGAATTTGATACTCACTTATCTTGTGGACATCATTAATGGAATGATGATTGTACTGTTAAGATGTGATGAAGGTAAGGGCTTGCAAAACTAACAGTAGATGAGCTCTGGTGTTACAAGGTATAAATGATTAGGTGCTATGTGATAAGAGACAAACTGTGTACTACCTGATGTGACTGTTATTCAGGGCACTAAAGTGACTGAGCTTTACATCACGGTACAGTACACACGGTGATGCATGGGAGGGGAAGTGAAGGGGAAACTGGCGAATGGAGTGGGTAGCCAGTACCCTTCACACTACCTCAGAACACGGTGTATCCAGCATTACTACCACTGATGCGCACACCTCGGCTGCCAGTAGTCGACTGAACTGATGCCCCCACTGATTTAAATGGACTCATCTGTTTCACTGAAAGACAAAATCTGGAATCTGCATGTGTGTCATCACATTTCAACTGGCCTCTACCAAAGAGGATGGATAGGGAAAAAGTGAGAAAACTGTGACATTAAACCATGTGTATTTAACAAATTCATACATTTCCACAGTTCCTATTACATTCAGACCATTTACCAGTATTTTCAACTGAACCTCAATGGCACATCATTTCAGCTGGAAATAAATTAATTACACATAAAATAACTGAACAAGTCCACCAACAACAAAAACAATAACAAAATACGCATAACCAATTCATTATACATTAATTATAACGTGCTGTTTACATTATGTCTTTTACAAACAACAGTTTCAGTTGTAATTATCGTTAACATACTAAGACTACATACAGGTGTAACTATTAAGTTCCTGGAATGATTGTATCATGTGGTGTACAGTGGTAGAGGGGTTTAAGTCCTGTCAGTGTGTTGTGACTTGGCGCAGTTTGCTATTTCAACACCGTGGAGTCAGTTGTGTGAAAGGGGCAGAAATGAAAGCCTGGTGTTTGTAGGTCTCAGATCAGAATTTAAAGGAAAGAATTAACTTTAAAATTAGTGTTACAATAGGGAAGAATGTAAATGCAACATGTGCAATGCTCCTGGAAGCATATATATATATATATAAGCTGTACAGAAATCAAGTGGTAAAAACGGTTCAAATAGTTTTGAGAGAATGTGTAAGACAACAACAGAAGCGTTTATGCAAAAATGTGCAAACCTGACCAAAATGCTGAAAAGTGCAGAGTCTCATTTGTTCAGACATTCAGCCAGGATTATCAGGTAGAAATATCGACTACGCACGATTTCAGGCTTCCGCCATGAAGTAGATGAGTACTGCGCTCTTCTGGGTTATTATGCAGTGAGCAGTGGCAATTCCATCTTGACTTGGAAGGAATTACCACTACTTGCTGCGTAATAAACCAGAAGAGTGCAGTTCTCAAATATCGATTAGGTTATGTAAAGTTGTGTTTAGGAAACAACCTGAACTTTGGCCCAAAACACTGGGTCCTTCACAACTACTCTCAAGTGCCCTTTCAAGCAATTTAAGGAAATAAACTTGTTGCACTGACAACTGTTATTCAGCAGCTTTGGCTCCCGGTGAATCTTGGCTCTTTCAGAAAGTAAAGTTCACAATGAAGGGGGAACAAGACTTAAGGATGCCAAAACATGAACAAGACAGGCAGTGTGTGTATAACATAACACTGAGGCGTGTTTGTGCAGACTATTGTTGCAGTGGAAAAGCAATGAGTATTACACAACCTGAGTGTGTTAGTTATCCAATATGCAATGCACATGCGCCGTATTGTCATCTGTGGCCTAACCCGCTCTACAGTATTTTTCCACAGTATCTCATAAACGGCACGATTGGGGGGAGAGTGTACTGGACACAAAATCCGTGTTTTGATTTTATGTACAATTTATGTCTGAAACATTTCTTATTCTAAGAAGACATGAGCAAGATATGATACAAAATGTATATTGGTCATCATATAAAGTACTCTTTATTTATTTATTTATTTTTTTTAATTTTAACGAAACTTGAATTTTCTTGACTTTTTCGAAAAGTCCTCAAATTTCATGAAAATCCGTCCAGTGGGGGCCGACTTGTTCCACGTGGATGGACGGACACAACGAAGCTTACAGTCTGCTTTTCTTAATTTTGCGAACGCACCTAAAAATGTGATGGCAGCACTAACGATACTCTGAATGAGGAGATCCATAAACATTTCCAATGGTCGTGGCAATGCTGGGCTATGTGTAAAGATGCTCAAGGGCACAACTCTGAAGATGATTTCTCCCATTAAGATGTCAGTGTAGAGAAATATTTTAAGTGGGATATTCCAAGAACTTCACAGCCACACCACATACAACTTTCAATATATACAGATTTAAAATAAGTTACTTTCTGGTCCATTCAACATAGGATGCTGGCCAAGCCTTGGACAAATCACATCCAAGTTTCCCAGTGGAATTTTAACAGATTTTTAAAATTAATCTTTCATGCTGCTACACACAGATGGTTCTGAAAGACACAAACAGCTGTGTTAATTCAATATTATAATTCTCTTAAGGACACATATCTTCAGCCTTTATACGATGGGGAACCCATTATATTCTGTGGTGTCATCAAGTCCCTTCCATTATTTTCGTACCATGGATTGTATTGATCCAAATAATTTGATGATTTGGACTCTTATTAGAGTTACAATTAAACTGGCTGGTCATAAGTATGGAAGTTACTGACCCAGTGGAGAAGTGTTCAAAGGTGACTTCATAGGGAATAAGAGGGTCCAGAAGTTTACAGCCATGGTGGGTAGACAGCATGGATCAGGTTGTAGAGGTTGTGGGAGAAGGAAATTTAATATCCATACAAGAGAAAATGAAAAGCTTTTCCAGTCCATTAATGCAATGTGGTGTCAGTGAGCTTAAATTCCAGACTGTATTCAAGTACTTTTCAAGACTCGCAGTTTTATAAACACTTAAATTTGGTCACTGTAAAATGTTTTGTACAGGCATGCTGATAAGTCCTTAGCCCGATCAGGAAGGAAAGAAGGTTGGAAGCATGTCAGGGACACACGTGATTTCAACAACATCGAGATGCTAGCTGTCATCAAGTTTTTTTTTTCCTGCAAGGCAAGGTGCTGAAGGAAATTCACGCCATTCTGACAGAAACATTAGCTTGTTTCCTCCCTGGTCGGGCTAAGGACTTATCAGCACACCTGTACAGGACTTGGCCATGCAATCCATTGTATGTGTCAGTGCTATGCTAAAGTAATTGAGGTTATAAATAGTGTGAGGTTTTCACAGCTGTCCAAACGTATACTAAGGTCTTGTCTTCTGGCCTGTGACACAGTGTAATCTCACAGTTGGGTTCATGTGTTTTGGAGGGACACATAGCCAACATCTTCAGGGATGAAAAACAGAAATGGTTTTTCCTTTGGCAGATCATATAAGCATTTTCACTCCCATCCTGAAGGAGCAGAATACTGAACTCTAAAGGGAAGAGTCCTCACAATTCAACCCTGAAGATGGAGGCAGCGAGTTATCCTGAGATGCTGGTATCCACATACTAAAGTGTCATAACTTGGAAGTCCACAAGTTGTGTAGTAACGACAGAGACATGCAGTGACACTTGTCAACGTGATGTGCACCCAATACTTGGGCTTAAGATGCTGTGCTGTTCACCGTTGTACTGTTGTCATATCACATTTATTTGTGTTTACATCAAATTGTCTGTTCCTTCCTAGTTAATACCAGTGGAATGGCTACCTTTCCCGATGTGCTGAACAATGGATGCACTAAAAAGATCACTGTGTTGGGATATCACACCATGTAGTTTGGTAGAGAGGTACTAGCACGTCAAAGGAACATGCCACATCTATTTTCAGGTTAGAAGATACAGATCGGAATGTTGTCACCTGCCATGTTTAACCACGTATCAGGTGACCTATCTCCACAATCTTCAATTTTCAGAAAAATATTAACACACATACATAGGTAAAGGTAAGGTAAAGTTCATCCTAGAAGAGGCCACAACGGCCCAGAGTGGGAGTAGAGGTATAGCTCTACTCTTTCTTTCGCCTCGGCGCTAGATGGAAGTGGGTGGTCAATGTCATGCCCTGGCCACTTTACCCCGAGAAAGTCCTGGTACCTATTGTATAGGAGGCAGGGTGGGCCCTAGGGCCAGTCTGGACAGGTGCAGAAAATCTCTCTCCCCCCCCCCCAGCATTTGATCCCCAAAGCACCCAGCTGGTAGCGAGTCACTATACCGACTGTGCTATGCCGGCCCACAAAATAATTACATATTTTTAACTCTTCATGATGGGGCAATCCCCTTTAGTTAATGAACTTGGGAGAATTTCTTGTTTAATATTCAGGTAAATATGGTTTCTATCAAAGTACATGGCATCACATCTTGTATGACTGTAATCTTGACCTTCATGGCTGTGAGAACCTCAAATATAATGCAGGGATATAAATACTGTAGTTCATTCAATGTCACCCTTTTCCCCAACTCTGCCTGTATAAGACATTTACAGGACTTTCAACTCTGTGTATCAAAATATTCATAACACACTTAGTTGAAAGAATTCCATCAGTAAATTATTTAACTGACTGGTTGAAATTCATAGGTGTATGCCATACAGCTTACAACTCTAGCATAAAAATGCAGCTTCAAGCATGAAAGACATCTGCTGCTTTTACTGTATGTAATTTATAATGATTTTTACATTTTTTGCACCACAAATCCTTCTGGAAACTTTGTCCATTACATTTATCATGCATCTTGAGTTTTCTAGTACTGAATTCCAAATAGCAGAAATTAACCGAACTATGTAATATAAAACGGTTTAGCAACTATAAAATTTTCACTTTTATTTAGCCCTTTGACGCCGGAATTAAATCCCCACCCCCCTGGCCACTTTAGTGGCCGTTCGGCTATTTAAAGGGCTCACTGCGCAACATATATATATACGTCGTTCGGAGGCTAAGGGTTAATAACCCCATCAACAACTTTTGTTGCTACAATACACTCAAATTTAGTAAAATTTTGGACAAAAAAAATTATGCACTTCATTTATCAATGGACATTCCTGAGTCAAGGTTCATACAGCAACTGCACCATACAGTCTGCAAGCATTAATTTCTGAGAAATCAGTGTTGCAGGTATGTCGCAGCAAGCAGTTCCAAGCCGTGCTTTATATATTTCTGGTTATCCAGTTGACAGATAAAACACAATGAAAATGTGGCTTACTATTTTCAAGTTAGTGGTGTTTCTAAACTCTCAGTGATGCCCAGGATGGAGGTGTTTTCAATTTACAGTACCCTTAAATACCTTCCAAGACCTCGTAATGCACTAAGTCTGGTGGCATGTGAAGAGGGTCCATGCAGTGCATTGAGGCATGTTCACAGCTTCAGGATCACAGCAGGCTAAGCAGTTAGCGAAATTTGCAGTGAGTTTATCAGACCCTCCAGAGATGCCATCTGATTTGACTTCCCACATTTCTCTTCATATCTGCCAAACAAAATAGTACTTATTTACTCCATGGAGCAGAGACCTTCTTGAGGAGCTAATCGGTTCTCAGTTAGTCAAGAAATTCCCCCCATTTTCTGGAACCCAAAGGTTCATTACTGCATTCACAAGTGCCCGCCACCTGTCCCTATCCTGAGCCAGCTTGATCCAGTCCATACCCCCACTTCCTGAAGATCCATCTTAATATTATCCTCTCATCTAAGCCTGGGTCTCCCAAGTGGTCTCTTTCCCTCAGGTTTCCCCACCAAAACCCTGTATATGACTCTCCTTTCCCCCATATGTGCTACATGCCCTACCCATCTCATTCTTCTCGATTGTATCACCCGAACAATACTGGGTGAGCAGTACAGATCATTCAGCACCTCATTATGCAGCTTCCTCCACTACCCTGTTACCTCATTCCTCCTAGGCTCAAATATTCTCCTCAGCGCCGTATTCTCAGACACCTTCAGCCTGTGTTCCTCCCTCAATGTGGGGACCAAGTTTCCAAAATAATGATATTTCAACTAATTATAAGGCGATTCATCCCGCTGTGTTGTAAACATCAAGACAATAAAATAATTTTATCCTTCAAACACAACTTAATTTATCATGGTATAAGCCTAACTGTGTTCAACAAGCTATCTCCAGGCCGTGTACAAGGAAGCAGAAGGATAAAACTTAAGAGCTGCAACTGACAGTCGCTCAACACAGATCTTAATCCTGCTACAGTATATTCATATCAATGTAAAAAAAAAATGTATTAAAAACTACAAGCACAAACCCTTTATACATGGGCTACATCTAAAGATGATGACTTGGGGTCACAGCTGTACATCACATGAAACACACAAAGCAGGCACGAGGGAAAGATTCAGACACAATATGGCCAGATCACACAAATGTGGTATGGATCGTTACAGAATCATTACATGTGACATTGAATTGTTACTTAAAGATCTATAAGAATGGAAGTCATGTGGACCAGGTAGCTCAATCGGTATAGCGACTGACTACGGTCCGGGATCGAATCCAGGTGGGGACGAGATTTTCCACCCGTCCAGACCGGCCCTGGGACCCATCCAGACTCCTGTAAAATGGGTACCAGGTCTTTCCTGGGGGTAAAGTGCGGCCGGGGTGTGCTGCTGACCACTCACCCCCTTCTAGTGCCACGGGGTCATGGAAGAGTAGAGCTATACCTCTACCCACCCTCTGGGCCACACCGGGCCGGTAATGGGATCACTTTACCTTTAACTTTAAGAATGGAAGTCATAATTTCAAATTCAGTAGTTTTTAGTATAGCAAAAATTACCGTTAAATTTAATGTGGTAAGTCTCAGCTGAATATTCCGATTATGCCCAAATCAAGCTATGGAAAGAAGAGTCACTTAGTAGTGTGACTTACCGCTGTACAGATATCTAAGCCAAGAAAAAAAGTGTTAAATTCATGTTGCTGGGTGTTCATGTGGTTGATCCTTGTCATACCAATCATAGCATTTATAAGGGAAAGAAACTAAACATCCAATTAAGTAAAATTTTATGTTTGTATTTTCAGCATCATAATACTAGGTTGAAGAAATCCAAAAAGATGCAACAGTATGCAGATATTTATTGCTAAATTACTGTACATGTTTCGGGCATCCAACACCCCCATCATCAGGCATATATAAAACTGTAGTTGCAGCCTCTGGCACAGATCATACTATTTGGGGAGCAAGCTTCTTCAAACATGACCAAATAAGGACTTGTTTGGTCACATTTGAAGAAAATAAGGACTTATTTGTTCACGTTTGAAGAAGCTTTCTTCCCAGATAGTATGATCCGTACCAGAAGCTGCAACTAGTTTTATTTACTCCTGACGATGGGCGCGACGGACGCCCGAAACATGTGGAGTAATTTAGCAGTAAATAAATATCTGCATACTGCTGCATCTTGTTGGATTTCTTCAACCCACATTTATGTTAAGTTGGACACTGACTGGGTTTCATTGCAAGACACAATTTTAAGGAAAACATAGTGAGAAAGAATGTTCGTGAAAATACAGCACACTGCCATGACACTTGCCTGTTATTAATTTCCTTTAGGGCCCATTTTGCTAGTTTATTGTTTTCTCTTTTCTTGACCGATGTACATTTCGGGGACATGGCAATGTTGGTAGCAGACTGGAAAAAAAAGAAAACACAATTTGAGGAATACTTCCGTTATTTTCTAAACTTGCTGACAGATTCTGAAGTGCTGCCATTGTTCACCAGGCATTACCAAGTACAAATTTATATACAATTCCATTCAGTGTCGTACTGAGGGGGGGGGGGGGGGGGGCTCGCCCCCCCCCCCCCCCCCCCCATTCC